>Ga0247841_10008573_pt1 | contig 14662 bp, 17 predicted proteins | sample LaCruzMarch2015__2_FD_192410 | JGI IMG/M metagenome (GOLD analysis project Ga0247841, IMG submission 192410) | Freshwater microbial communities from meromictic Lake La Cruz, Castile-La Mancha, Spain - LaCruzMarch2015_18m | ecosystem: Environmental > Aquatic > Freshwater > Lake | place: Spain...
TAAAGAATTTGATAAAAATTCATATTCATCAATTAATGAATTATAATTATTACTCATTATAATAAATCTAATAAAAAAAAATATAAAATAACAATATAATATATTTTTGTTTTCATAATAACTTTTCCTTATTTCACATATATTAGTTTTTTATTATTTTGATAATGTCAAATTTGTTAGTATATTATTTTGAATTATAGAATTTGGTATCATTGTTATTTGTCTATTTGAATCAAAAATTGTTGTATAATATAAATTAAAATCAGTAATTCTTCCCCAAGTAACACTTGTATTACCAATTAATGGTTTTAATGATATTATATCTCCAATGCTAAATAATCTATTTAATCCAATATAAATTCCAGATATCATATTTTTTAATGTTTCTTGAAGTGCCAGACCTAATGCTAAACCAATTGAACCAAATAAAGTAATTATTGTTGCTACATTAAATCCTATATTAACTAGAGCTACAATTAATCCAAATATAATTATTGAATAATATACAATCCAACTTAATTGATAATATATTAAATTTTTATTTAAATGTTCTGATTCCAAATCCATTTCTTGTTCTAAAACATTTTTTTTAATTTTTTTTTTATCTCCTACAATACTTGTTCTATAATATTCAGCAATTATATAAAAAATTACAAAAATAATTATTGATAATAATAAAGATGGTAATGCATCAATAAAATTATTCAAAAATAAATTTAATTTTTCAGATATGTATTTTGAATCCAACATTTGGTATTTTATGTTTGTTAATAAAATAATAAACTATAATATTATTTTTATTAAATTTAATTTAACTTAAAAATAATTTATATACATTCAAGCAATTTTACTTGTACAAAAAGCATTTCCAATTAAATCAATCATTACACTACATTTTCTTGAATTATAACATTGGGAATATGGTTTAGAATTATATTTTGAACATTTGTCAAATCTATCACATACATTAAAATGTTCTTCTCGTGAATATAGATTGATTATAAATAACAATACAAATAACATAATGATAAAAAAAAGTTTTTCCATTTAAAATATTTTAATATTTATATTCAATTTATATATTTTTTTATACAAATTTATTTAATTAAATTTACTTCTCCTTCTTTATCATTTGTAAAAAATTTAGTTAAAGGCAGATGATATGGATTCATATATGATTGGTAAAACCAATTATATAAGCCTTGGGTTGATGTTTGATTTGATGTTTGATTTGATATTTGTTTTGATGTTTGTGTGTCTATATTAAAATTTTCTTTTTTATTAAAAATATAAAAAATAACCAAAAATACAATTAATACTATAATAAAATTTACACAATCCATTTTTTTTTTTATTTTATATAATTATTCTACATTTTATTTTTGTTAATTATTCTATAAATTTAAAATTTTTTTATACTCCATCATTGATTATTTATAATAAATATAATGTAATATCATAAAAAATAAATTTTTTAAATTTACAAATTTATTATTACAGAATGTCCGGTAAGAAATTTATTCTCAAATAATTCTGAATTTTCAAAATAAACTTCTGTCAAATTCCAACAATACGAATAATTATCTATCCATAAAAATAATTTTGTTGTCTTAAAACATACATTATGTTTTGTTTCATCATAAATGTGTTTAATATAATCAAAATCTGGTCTTGATAAATATCTCATAGCACATTCTACATCCATTTGTTTAACCTCAATAATTGGTTCTGATTTTTTTATCCTTATTGATTTAGTAGAGGATGAAAATTTTTTTACAATAATATCCAGATTTTGTTGATGGTATTCTTGACAAATATTTAAACTCATACCAAAAAATCCATTGAAAAAATTCAATATGTTTTCAACTGAAGTAAATAATTCTGCTCTATCATTTCTATAATAATCAAAAAAATCTCTATCTGATACTAATTTAGACCAATCTTCTCTTTGTTTAATACCTTCTTGATTTGATAAATAGTATTTGGCGTATGGATAAATATTTGGATATCTTTCTATAAATTCTTGTAATTCAATATAAGTTGATTTATTTGATATTTGATTTTTACCAACATAAGCCACATTAAATTCACTTATCAATTCTTTTTGAACATAAGAAGATTGTAAATAATTACACAATTGTTCTTTATCATACATCAGTAGTTGTAAAAATCTTAATAATGAAAATTCCATGCAATCTGTATAGTTTCTTCCATTATTTTTAATCGCAATACATTCAGTTCCTTCTAACATTTTATATCATAAATACATATTTTATGAATGTTAAATATTAAAAAATTCAATTTTTTTAATAATAAAGAACTTTTAATTATAAATTAATATATAAAAATTTTTTTCATTAATTAAATAATAAATGGTTGAAGATAATTTTAAATTAAAATATATAAAATATAAAAAAAAATATATTGAATTAAAAAAAATTCAAAATAATTTAGATAATATAGGAAAAAAAATAATAATATTACCTAATGAATATAATATGTTAGGTACTGATGATAAAAAAAATTTTAGCATATATGAAATTGATAAATCATCTAATCCTATATCATATATTAAAAATGAATATATAAATACAATAGAAGGTGGAAATAATAATATTTTGTATCCAATCCAAAATCAAGAAGATAATGTGATTAAAAAAAATATTATAACACCAGATGAATATTATTTGTTGTCAGATTCAAATAAATCAAAATTTGAAATTCATGAATCAGATTATATGAAATTTCCCAATCGTGTTGTTCCAAAAAATTATATAAAAATAAATTAAAATTTAATCTGATCTGATCTGATTTGATTTGATTTATAAAGATAATTATTTTGTAATTACAAATATTATTTTATTTATTAAAACTTTTTGTATTGAATCATTTGAAATTTTTTTTATTGCTTAACTTTCAATTAAATTACTTTTTTTAATAAAATTACTCATTACTTATCGTATTCCTTTTTTAATTTTTTTAGTTCTGTAGATTACTTTAACCTTTAACTTATAATCTGTTGTGGTTGAATATGGTATAAGAATTGGTATTCCATATTCAATTTTATCATCTATCTCAACCTTTTTAACAAAGCCTTCCTTTCCTTCAATTTTAAACACAATTCCAAATCCCAATTCCATACGATCTACACGAATGAAATTTTTGGTCCTCTGACACTAAAACTTCCCTTTTCAATATATTCACCTGATTCAGGTATTTTTGATACTTGTGATGGTTTAACCCAATATGCAGAATTAGGTGTACCTGTTTCTCAAGCCTTTGTTTGGGCTATCAAAAATTTCCACCTTCAATCAAACTTGATGGTCTTGATGCTTCTATGTCTAATTAAAGGGGATTTTATTATACCTGAACCAGAACCATAAGTTTCTGAGTGAATATATATATACCATTCTTCATATATCTTTTGCTCATTTTGTTCTGCAGTTTTACCACTGATAAAAAGTAATCCATCATATGTATAAAACCAATTAAATTGCTCAAACCAATTAGGTTTTAATTGCCCTATAATTACATATTTATTTACTAAATCAGTTTGAATAGTTTGATTTTGGTTTAATGTATTCAGTGTATTAGATTATTTAGGTTTATAATTGGATTTTTTTTGTTTTTCTAATAAATCACAAGCAATTTATTAATTTTGATTGTATTTTTTAATTTTTTTATAAAGATTTTCAATGCCAATAAAAATAGTTTCCATATAATTTAATTCAAATAAAACACCCTCTAACTCAAATTTAATAACTTTTTAATATTCAACAAATTCAATAATTTTAAAAAACTCATTATTAAATACTTCATAATTACCTAATATTTCTTTTGATTGAAAAAATTAAATACTGACTTTATATAATTATTGTGGGCTGTTAGAATATTTATTTGATTTTTAATTATATTCATATTTTGTTACATTGACTTGATTTGTTGATCTATATTCCAAATCATCTTTTCTTGTTTAGACAATTTTATTTGGGTTTCTTTTTTTATCTTCATATGACTTATATAAGCATTTATTATATACATTATTTACATATATATAATATACAATGAATACATAAAATACTATAATGTATAGTAATTTTACACAATGGATTGAACATTATTTGAATAATTTTTCTAAATTAAAATATGAAAATAAATATGATTATAATTGTATATATGGTAATATAGAATTTTATAAATCTACTTAATGATAATAAAATAATTGTTCATGAAATTTATGTTTTTGAACAACATAGAAGAATTTGATTGTGTGGAAATTTTATAAAATTTGCAATTAATAAAATTAAAGGAACTAACAAAATATTAATTATTCAATCTGTATCGTCAAAAATATTATATGAGTATTTGTTGAGATTTAATTATAACAATATATATTTTTCTGTTAAAAAAAGAAGATTTTGTAATAAAAAACAGATTATAAAAAAACAATTAAATTTTATAAAAATAATAATTTTTAAAATATTGATTGTTTGAATATGTGAAACTATTCATTCCATAATTTTCTTCAAATTGTGAAATACAATTAATATTATTTGATTTAATAAAACTAAACTCAATATCAATATCTTCATTTACACCCAATTGTAAAAATACAAGTGATTTTGGTAATTTTTTTATTGTCTCATAATCATAATCAGGATTTGATATGTAAATAAATTTTACATTTGAAGGCAAATTATTAATTTGATGATTAAAATTAATACCCAGAACAATTTTTTCTAAACTTGATGGTAAATTGTCAATTGGTTGATTAAAATTCCAACCGGTTGATATTGATTTTATTCCGCAATGTAATTTGTCAATTTGATGATTAAAACCTTTATGTATTTCTATATCCTCAATGGTGTCTGGCAATTCTTCTAACAAATCACAATATTCATAAAAATAAACTTTTTTTATATTAGAAGGTATTTCACAAGGTAAGTTTACAAAATTATAATTAAATTTTAATGTGTGTACTGTTGCAGGTATTAAATTTAAATTAACTGATATTTCTGAAATAGATATTTCTATTATGGTTGGTTGGTCTAAGTCTTTTGTTGATATATATTTTAATTCTGAATTATTTCTTATTTGAATTATTGTATTTTTTCTTGCTCTTTTCATTTTCATTGTATATTAAATTTTTAACATTATTTATAAAAATCAATTTTTTATTTTAATTTGCTTTAATCAAAATCCAATTTGTTTTTTCAACTTTAACAATAAACCTATATCTTCTTTAGTCAAATCTTTTTTAAAATATTCTTTAAGTAAATCTACTGATGACCTTGACAAATTGGAATACAATAAATCTTTGCTTCCAAATTGTCTACCATACATTATATTTTGATTAGATTCATTGTTAATTTTAATACACACAGATTGTGTGGTTTTACCTATCTTCACATCTTGTTTATTAACTTGAATTCCAACAATATTTCCTATAAAAGTTTTTGATGGAAGAATTATCAGTGGAGTTCCTAAATGTAATGTTCCCTCCAATATTTCTACACCCATGATAAGTGGATTTTTTTTATTAAAAACATTAGATTCAATAATCCTCAATACACATGGGAATACAGTATTAGTTCTTGCTTTTTCTTTTCTTACCTCATATTGTTTATTAGCATATTCCTTATACTGATTAAATAATCTGTAAATAGTTTTATCTTCAAATATGGTTATATTATTATCACTCGCATATTGTTGGGCTTCTTTATCTATCTCAACTTCAAATACCAATACACAATTATTTTCTGAAATAAAATTAGATGAATTTGCTAAATTAAATTTTATTAAATCTTTTTTACCAACTGTACCAACTGAAATATAGGATATTTGAATGGGATTTATTAGTTCTGTATTAGATCTAACAAATTCTACAAATGATTCAAGAGAACCTTGTGATGAAGTAAATATTGCAACCCCTTGAGAATCTAATTTTATTTTTTCGCCCGCAAGTATAGTTGATTTCAAATCCCGAGTTTCCAAATTTAAATAGGTATCTAATTCTTCTTGTATTCCCTTTTCTACCATACTTCCTATTAATGTTTTTTCCAAATCTGTTCCAACTATTTTAATTCCTCCTGATTCTTTTATTGTAGAATTTAAAATATATTTTATATTACTTTTTGAATCTTTATTTTCTGGAACCGTTAAAATATTTTTTACTTTAGTTAAAATAGTTGAATTATCTTGAACCCGTAGTTTAATTATATCTCCTCGCGTCAATTGACCATTTTTAAGTACACAATCTAAAGTATATCCATATCCTTCTACATTAGTTATTTCCATTGCAACACATTCTAATTCATCAACCCACTCTATTTGTTTTGTCATCACTGTTTGAGAATAAGTAATGATTGTATTTAATAAATCAGGAACACCTTGACCCGTTATTGCACTTAGAGGTATTACATTTATAGTATCAGTTGGTGATGTATTCAACCATACCAATTCATTATTTATACCCTGCATCATAATTTGTGTCTTAATTTGTTTAAATCTTGTATCAAATTCATCTTGTGTATTCAATTCTTGACCTTTAATAATTTCGTCTATTGAACCAGAAATATTTTTATTCCATCCATATAAACGATCTATTTTATTTAAAACAAACATGTATGGAGTTACTGATTCCGTTAAAAGTTTTATTGATTCAATTGTTTGTGGTTCTAATCCATGCATTATGTCTATTATCACTAATGCTATATCAGCCAATTTAGTTCCTAATTTTCTTAATCCCTTAAATGCTTCATGACCTGGTGTATCTACTAACAATAATCCTGGAACTCTAATTGTTATGGGATTAAAATTTTTTATATCCCTCAATTGTTTTAAAATTATATCACGTGTCAACAAGGTTGAACCAATTTGTTGTGTTATTCCTCCCACTTCATGTGATTGAACTGATGTATTTCTTAACAAATCTAATAATGTTGTCTTACCTGTATCTACATGTCCCAAAATTGTGAATAAGGGACATCTAAAATTACTAACTACATTTGTTTCTAGTTCTATATCTAATTCTGTTTTAGACTCTGGGTCAGAATCCGTATATTGATTTTGTTCATTTGTTAATAAAATATTTTTATTGGTTGAAAACAAATTATCTCGTTTCATTATAATTCTACCATCCTCGTTTATTATACCTTGTTTTTTCATTTGTTCTAGTCTAAGTTGATTTTTTTTTTCCTTCTCCTTTTCTGATTTTGTTTTATATGTGCCTGCCAACTTTTGCGCTTGAATTTTGTCTTGTTTTGCTTTTCTTTTTCTATCCTTATCTTCTTCTTCTTTTCTTTTTATTTCTGCAAATCTTTCTTCTTCTTCTTTCATTTTTCTTTCTTCTTCCTCTTGTAATTTTCTTATTCGATCATCCTCTTCTTTTTGTAATCTTTTGCGTTCTAGAATTAATTTTGCCATTGCAGATTGAGGCTTGGACTTGGTTTTTGTTTGGGTTTGGGTTTGAGTTCCACAATTGGTTTTTGATTTATTTTTCTTTTTTTTATTTTTATCTTTATTTATTTGTGTAGAATTGGGATTTTGAGTTGTTTCTTCCTCAGAATCTGATTCAATATTATTGTTTACTATTTTTTCTGACATTATTTTTAATAATATATGTAAATATATTTGATGTATACTTTTAAATATATTTTTCAATTTTTATAAAAATTGATTTTACAAATATATAATCAATGATTAACTAAAATGGCTTCAATTTACATATTAAATAAAGTTTGTAAAAGTTTAGCACCAAAAACATTTATCAGAACAATTACTAATACAGATATTATTGTTGGTGGAATTAGCAAATTTGTTATTGAACATGCATTATTAAAATATGAAATGATGATTTATAATGGACTGTTTATGTTTCCATTATTTGTACCTTATCTTATAGAAATATATCCACAAATTGTTATACCTTTTGTTTTTAATGTTTCAATTACATTACCAGTTATTTATTGTATTCCTGCTTACAGAACATATAAAGCGTTGGTAAATAAAAATCTTCAAATAATAAATTTTGAAAATAAATAAATTTTTTTGATAGCTATAAATTATTTTTTATAAATATAAATAAATTATGTATATTTGTTATATACAATTAAAATGAATTGGAAAGATAAATATATTAAATATAAACTAAAATATATTCAATTAAAAAAACAAATTAATATACAAAATTTAGATTTAGATGGTGGAGGTAAAAAAAAATGGGTTGAAGTTTGGGAAACTTGGTCTGATTATTTAGCAACCTTAAATAAAATAGATAATACAGTTAATGAAAAAGGAAAAAAAAATTGTGATTATATTTATGATATTTTTAGAGGAATTAAGGAAAAAGATTTTTTAATGTGTGTGACTAAAGAATTTATTATTTTACCTTCTGCAGCCAAACAATTCGATCAATTAGATAAAACAATATTTAATTTGTTAGTTATGCCATTTGATAAAAAACTTAGAACCATTAGAGATTTGAATGCATCCCATATCCCATTACTTAATAGAATTGTAAAAAAAGTTTATCAAGTTTTAGATTATTATTTAGATACATATAATAAAAATAATTTAACTTTTGAATTTCACTACACACCATCAACTTATCACCTACATCTCCATTGTCAATTTAACCCATTACCCCACAACAATAATAAAAGACATTTTTATTATTCGCTTGATGAAATTATTAGAAATCTTAAATCAAATACAAATTTTTATCACCAACCAATAAAAATCAGAGTAAAAAATATTAAAGATTGGAAGAATATGATAAAAAAATATCATATTAAAAAAGGAGAAAAATTTGTATCTGGTGCAGATGTAGAGGATTTTACTGATGCTTATAAAAATTTTACTGATTTAGATTGTTATAAATTATTTAACTAATTTATTTAATTTAATATCATCACATTATTTTTATTATAAATAGTAGCATATAATAGACATAAATAAGTATTTATGTCTATTATATGCTAAATTAATTGCAATTTAGAATACTTGATGTAATTAAAATATTATCTTTTATGAATCCGTTAAAAAAATTTTAGGATATAATTTTCTTACTGACTAAATTGTGATGATGTCAATAATAAAAATAAAAAGATATTGTGATAAGTACATATAAAAAAATAAAGTTGATATCAAAGATAAAAAAACATATGAAACACAAAAAAAATACATAAAAAATTATATATTGAAAAATAAAATAATTAATCTTGTAGATTTAATTTCAAATACAATTAAAATTGTAGATAATTCAACAACCGAAAAACAAAATAAAAAAATAAAAGCATTAGTAATCAAGAATAATTGTCAGTATAAAAATATTTAATTAAATTTTATAATTGTTATTATCTAATTTCATATAATAACTAATACCTGTTATATCAAATAATAATAATTTTTTTATTATTATTTCTTGAATATTTTCTATCAATTCACAATTTTTATTTAATATTTCATTATAAAAATAAAGTATTGATTTATTTTTATATTTATTATAAATTTCATTAATTTTTTCATCTGTAATATCAAATATTTTTTCATCATCAATTATGGATGTCTTTGTTCTATTTAATATTCTCATATTAGATATTATTTTTACTTTATTTAATTCATTTACACACATATTGATTTCATCATATGGTTCAAAATTATATTTTATATACCAATGAATACCATTTTTTAAAGTATTTAACAACCATAATTTAACTTTTTTATTTTTTCAAAATTTTTCTCCATTATCTTTTATTTGTATAATTGTTATATTATATTTTTTTTTAATACTTTTTATAAATTCAATAGCTATTTTTAATAACATTGTTCCACCACCATTATACATTTTTCCAACTAATGGGCAATTATTATACATACTTATTTGATTAATATCGGCACACATAGTTTTTTTTTTATTATTTTGTATTTCATTCTCTGACAATATTATAACTAAACATTCTCTTTTATAATCTAAGGTATTTAATGAAAAATGTATTTGGTCGACATAATTTATTTTATTAAATATTATTTTATGATTATTATATACAAATTTGATATATTCAATTTCTTCACTTGAATCTTCTATTTTTTTTGTTGCTTTCATTCCTCCTTTTAAAACATTTGGTTGATGTTCTTCATTATAATAATTTTCTTTATATTTTCTATTTTCTTTTAATAATAATTCATGAATATATCGTGATTCTACTTTATTATAACCTAATTTATCATATATCAACATTGACAAGTATATTAAATTAATTATAAAAAAATTATAATAAACATTTATTTAAAATAATAAGTAAAGATAAAATTTAAAACAAATATGTTATTTTTGACGAAATAAATATGTTGTCAATAAAGAAACTTTATTAAAATATTTTAAATTATTATAATGTATTACTTTATATGATTCTCAAGGAAAAACATTAAATTCAATTTATTATGTAAATGATGATAGAGTTAGAAATTAAAAAATGTGTTTGAATAGTATTTTTTTATTTCTAAATATGAAATAAATTTAAAATTAAATTTTTATAATTATGATACATATATACTTTTATTTAAATTTATGGTCATATATATTTTTATTTATATTTGTATTTATACATACTTTCTTATTTCACATATATTGAAAAAAAATTGAAAAAAACAGAGTATATCGTATAATTTTTATTGAATTTATACAAATTAAATTATGTCATTATTTCGTACAGAAATAAATCCACTTATAACTATAAATACAGTAGTATTTGATAATTTTATAAATTTAAAAACAATTTTTCAAATACCTCCAAATGAATATATCTATAATCAAAACAATAATTTTAATAAAAAGAGATTTAATTTTTTATCAGTTTTTAATAAATCTGAATGTAAAAATAATGAAAAAACTGATTTAAAATCTTTAGATAATTTTGATACTATAAAAATAGAAGATTTGAAAAAATTACAATTAAATCAAAGTATAAAATCAATGATAAAATCATATGAAGATGCTTATTACTTACATCAAAAAGTTTTATCCAATTCATCTGAGAAATTAAAAAAAGAACTATCTGATAATACATGGTTTGAATTAAATTTTGAAAATTGGAATATAACAAATTTAGTAAGAAAATACAACATTGATGGTAAAACACTATTTCTAACCATGGTATCAGATACAAAAGAATATCATGATTTGTGGGATGAAAAAAAATATAATAAAGAATATAAATATTTTGATTATTGTGGAAGTTATGGATTAAAAAATTGTTATCCTCTAAATATATATAAGAGTCAAACAAAATTGAATTTAAGAAGATATGTTGATAGGTCTGGAATTACTGGATATCAAAATTTAATAAAGTTATTTGAAGAAAAAATTAAATTACCTCCAAATCCCAATATTAAGATAGAAGAAATAGAAGAATCAGAAGAGACTTATAATCCAAATGCTAATTCAGCTCAAATCAAAATTCCATCAATGAATTTAGAAAAATTACAAATAAATTATTATAATAGAAACTTTGATTGTTTATCAGGTAAAAAACCAACCTATTCTCTTGATACAAATTTTGATGGTAAATTTGATGAATTTAATAAATTTTTGTCTGAAGGAAAAAATAATAAAACTTTCAATCTTGACAAATATTTTAAATATGTTTTAAGAACTACATATGATTACAATGAAGACAATAAACTAGATAAATCTAATTTAGAAAATTATGTATTGACACCAATGAATGATGTTAGATTAGAAAATATCTCAATTGTCAATAGTATAATTTTTGGTGAATCGAATATAAGATTTTCAGATGTTGAAAAATTATTATCTCTGATAAGATTTTGTGGAGAATATTGTTCTTATACATTGGATAATTTTATAATTAACTATTATTCAGAACATCACTTGTCATTGATAACTGATGATAAAAAAATAAATTCTCTGGAATTTTGTAAATATTCAGATATGTTAGAATGTGCTAAATGGTTGGTTCAAATAATGAATCAAATAAATCCATCACAAATAAATCATCATAATTATCATACTATTGTATCTTATTGTAAATTTAAGGATAATGTAGAAGAACAAAATTTTAATAATTTAATATCAATAGAAAAAATGAGAATTAGAGAAAAAACATTTGAAGATAATTAAATTTATAATTATTAGTTTTTTTATAAAAAAATTTAACTGTAATATCAATACTTAATTAAATATGTCATCCCTCAATTTAATATTTTTACAATATCCAAATTATCCCCTAAAACCTTTTTTAAATCCTTTTGGAGCAATTTGTTGTTGACTACCTCCTACGCGTCATGGTTTGCATTTTTGTTTACGAGAATATTTTTTTTGATTATTTTCTATTTCATATTTATGTGATGTTTCATTTTGCTTAGTATTATTGATACCAAGTAAATCTTCAATTGTTAATTTTCTTGTAGATTGATTATCCATTATGTATATTAAAATTAATTTTTTAGTATTATATATTCTTTAAATTTCAACTTTTTGTTTATAAAATTTAAATAAAATATCATTAACTAATACTATAAATTAAAATACAAAAAAATTAATATATGTGAAATAATAAAAAGTTATTATGATGACAAAAATGTATTATATTGTTATTTTTATATTTTTTTATTAGATTTATTATAATCAGTAATAATTTTAATTTATTAATTGATGAATATGAATTTTTATAAAATTCTTTAATATTATATTTATGTAATTATTAATTTAAAAAGTTGATGAAAATACATAATAATAATGTAAGAATATATCTTTTAATTATGTTAAACTATATAACAAATGAAGATACAATTATATTTATGCCTCATTATGATAAGCCAATAGATATTATTTTATTATCTCAATATAATAAAATAATATTTAGTGATTATAAGTTAAGTGAAGAATTATTTAAAAAATATGAAAATTTTTATCTTAACCTTCCATGTATTAATTATCATTTTTTTCAAGAAGTAGAAGACATAACATATTTTGGTAATGATTTTAATAAAAAAGTAGAATTACCACAAAATTTAACACATTTAACTTTTGGTGAATGTTTTAATCAAGAAGTAGAATTACCAAAAAATTTAACCCATTTAACTTTTGGTGATTATTTTAATCAAGAAGTAGAATTACCAAAAAATTTAACCCATTTAACTTTTGGTCATTATTTTAATAAAAAAGTAGAATTACCTGAAAATTTAACACATTTAACTTTTGATATTGAATTTAATAAAAAAGTAGAATTACCCAAAAATTTAACCCATTTAACTTTTGGTCATTATTTTAATAAAAAAGTAGAATTACCTGAAAATTTAACACATTTAACTTTTGGTTTTAATTTTAATCAAAAAGTAGAATTACCTGAAAATTTAACACATTTAACTTTTGGTAATCGTTTTAATCAAAAAGTAGAATTACCTGAAAATTTAACACATTTAACTTTTGGTTGTCATTTTAATCAAAAAGTAGAATTACCTGAAAATTTAACACATTTAACTTTTGGTAATTGTTTTAATCAAAAAGTAGAATTACCTGAAAATTTAACACATTTAACTTTTGGTAGGGATTTTAATAAAAAAGTAGAATTGCCATTTAGTATAAAATATTTAAAAATAGAAAATGATAAAGCTCGTAATTTAGATTATTTACCTGAAGGAATAGAAGGATTAGAATTAGATATATATTTTAATGATGATACATTATGTAATTTACCCAATTCATTAAAAATAATTAAATTATATCATTCATATTGTGGTAATTTAAAATGTTTACCAAAAAATACAAAAATAGAATATTATTATTGATAATAAATTATAATTATAGAATTGTATTTTTAATTTTTTATTTTATGTAATTATTAATTTAAAAAAGTTGATAAAAATACATAATAATTAATTATGTATTGTTTAATTATGTCAAACTATGTAACAAATGAAGATACAATTATATTTAGTCCTCATTATAATGAATTAATAGATATTAATTTATTATCTCAATATAATAAAATAATATTTAGTGATTATAAGTTAAGTGAAGAATTATTTGAAAAATATGAAAATTTTTATCTTAATCTTCCATATATTAATTATCATTCTTTTCAAGAAGTAGAAGACATAACATATTTTGGTTGTAAATTTAATCAAGAAGTAGAATTACCAAAAAATTTAACACATTTAACTTTTGGTAATCGTTTTAATCAAAAAGTAGAATTACATGAAAATTTAACACATTTAACTTTTGGTTGTAAATTTAATCAAGAAGTAGAATTACCAGAAAATTTAACACATTTAATTTTTGGTTAAAATTTTAATAAAAAAGTAGAATTACCTGAAAATTTAACACATTTAACTTTTGGTTTGTATTTTAATCAAAAAGTAGAATTACCTGAAAATTTAACACATTTAACTTTTGGTTGTGATTTTAATCAAAAAGTAGAATTGCCATTTAGTATAAAATATTTAAATGTAGAAAATGACAAAGCACATAATTTAGATTATTTACCTGAAGGAATAGAAGAATTAGAATTAGGTATATATTTTAATAATGATACATTATGTAATTTACCAAATTCATTAAAAATAATTAAATTATATCATTCATATCGTGGTAATTTAAAATGTTTACCAAAAAATACAAAAATAGAATATTATTATT
>Ga0247841_10008574_pt1 | contig 14661 bp, 11 predicted proteins | sample LaCruzMarch2015__2_FD_192410 | JGI IMG/M metagenome (GOLD analysis project Ga0247841, IMG submission 192410) | Freshwater microbial communities from meromictic Lake La Cruz, Castile-La Mancha, Spain - LaCruzMarch2015_18m | ecosystem: Environmental > Aquatic > Freshwater > Lake | place: Spain...
GCAAAGACAAGGAACATTATAATTACAAAGGTTTAACCTTTGTAATGAGAAAGGTTAAACCTTTGCAATGAGACCCTACTTGGAGGTTAACCCACCAAGTAAACTTGCAATAATCCACGGGGGGGGGTAAAATGTAATATATAAATTAAATAAAAAACTTATCAACAATCTGTATTTGCTATATATATATATATATATATAATAAAGACAAATCAACTTATAAATAATAATTAAAATAATGAACAATACATTAAAAAACACTCTCTCATACATACTAGGAGCAATTCTTGTCTTTTCTGCAGTAGCTCTAGCAGGAACTCTCACTCCAGGAGGTAACACTTCTACTCCTACAATGTATACTCTCTCTGATATATACACTAAAATACAAAATATAAACTTCACTCCTTCAGCTCATACTGTATCCACCACATCCTCTCCTACTACAGGAACATTTAATACTCTATCTGAAATCTACACAGCACTTAACGACCTAGACTATACTGCATCAGATATAGCAACTGGTACATCTATTATGGGTATAGTAGGCAACATCACTATCCCAGCAGAAGCAGATGTTAGACTTTCAACTACTTATGGCCCAAACAACACACTTACAGGAGAGATGTCAGCAGGAGCTGCACCTCTAGAATGGTCTGGTATAGTCGGAACTATGACTTGGGATGCCGCGGTCGCTTATTGTGCTAACCCAGCAAATGGTTATACAAGGTTACCTACTATGAAAGAACTATTAGGAGGTTTAGCGGGTCAATTTATTGATTTACCAACTACAAATAGCGGTTTTGCAGAGGACACGAGCTATTGGTCTGATACTGAGATTGCTGGTAATCCAGTCTACGCGTGGTACGGCTACATCGAATTCGGCTATGTGTATAACCTCTACGACAATAAGAGTCATGAGCACTCAGTTCGTTGCGTCCGCTAGCCTTTCTTGAATTTATTTAATTATTTTCTTATTTTTATAAAAAAAATACATCAGAACGTAAAGTAACCACCTTGTATCTCTATGTCACAAAGCTCTCATCTACCACTATATAACTCTGCTTTTTTCTTGCTGAAAGAGTATTACAAAAGAGTTCCTAAATTTCCAAAACAATATAAATATTTTCTCGGAGAAAGAATGACAGAGTGTCTGGTGGATATAATTAAACTAATTCAGGAAGCTAATAATCAGAAGAGTAATTATAAAAGAGTTTTGTGTATAGATAAAATTAATGAAAAAATAGATGAATTGCTTTTATACAATAGAGTCGCTGGGGAACTTTTTCTTTTTAATAAAACAGAGAAGAAAGAAAAAGATAATGTCAAAAATGAAGAATCGGAAAGAATATATTTATTTTTGTCTGAAAAAATAGTGGAGCTTTCAAGACAAAATGCGGGATGGAAAAAATATTATACTCCCCAGAATTCTACATTTGGTAGGAGTGAGGGAAAAGAAATGCCACCTTCTGCTCTTCAATCTATATAAGATCGGAGGATAAAATGTCATCACATCCAAGTCAGGAGGAAATTAAAGGACGGTTTTGCAGAGAACACGAACTATTGGTCTGGTACTGAGAATGCTGATAATCCAGACAACGCGTGGAACGGCAACAACGAAAACGGCAATGTGAATAACAACAACGACAATAAGAGTAATGAGAACTCAGTTCGTTGCGTCCGCTAGCACTTCTTTTCTGTCTCGCATTTTGTTTTGATATGAGTATTTTTACATTTGAAAAAATATATAGAGCATATAAAGAATGTTTAAGAAATAAAAAGAACACAGCAAACGCTTTGAAGTTTGAAATGAATCGTGAGAAAAATCTCTCTAGATTACTTTATGATTTAAAAACAGGCAGATATGAAATCTCTCGTCACATATGTTTTATAGTAACCGAGCCATCCCCTCGTGAAATATTTGCTGGTGATTTTCGTGACCGAATAGTTCATCATCTCTTATGTAATGAAATACAGGTTCTTTTTGAAAATTGTTTTATAGAAAGTTCTTATGCCAATAGAAAGAATAAAGGGACACATAAAGCAGTAAAAGAATTGAAGTTTCATCTAGTAAGAGGTGGAAGAAACAGGCAAAAACTGTATTTCTTGAAAATGGATATAAAAGGGTTTTTTAGAAATATAGATAAGGATATTTTGTGGGGGATAATTGAGGGTAAAATAAGAGAAAGTGGGAGAGAGGAAAATTGGAAAACTGAAGTATTGTGGCTTGCGAAGAAAATAATATTCCACGACCCAGCAACAAACTATATATTCAAAGGTAAGGAAGAAACGAAGAAGCTGATACCAAAGGAGAAGTCTCTTTTGTTTGGGGACAGAAATACAGGACTTCCCATAGGGAATCTAACAAGTCAATTTTTTGCAAACATATATTTAAATGAACTTGATCATTTTATAAAAAAGAAACTTGGTTTTGAAAGATATATAAGGTATGTAGATGATTTTATTATACTGGATGAGAATAAAGAGAAGTTAAAAGAAGCGACCAACGAAGTTGGTCGCTTCTTGAATGGTGTGTTGCGCTTAAAGTTGTGTGAATCAAAAACGATATTTCAGCCAGTAGAGCGTGGAATTGATTTTCTTGGATACTACATAAAGCCGAGTCATACACTTGTGAGGAGAAAGGTGGTAGGGAGGTTAAAGAAAAAACTGTTTTGTTATTTTAACATATTTTATAGTTTGTCGGGTGAAAATAATAATAAAGATGTGGACTCTTTGCTTCAAAAATTTGTGTCTTGCATGAATTCATATTTTGGTCATTTTATCCATGCAAATAGTTTTGGTTTTAGAAAAGCTGTGTGGACAAAAAGTATTGCAAAATATGGGCAGTTTAATATAGATGATGGTTTTAGAAGGATAGGCTTAAAATAAGGTCTTTTTTTGTCAAAAATCATAAAGTTAAATAAAGTGTTAAAACCCCTTGCATTTTATTTTGTTTCGTATATACTCTCCCTTATACAGATATGTTAACAAAAAACCAAATTTCAAAGCGGAAAGTATAATAGCTTCTCTTGGAAGTTGTTACTACGAACCGCCCCGAAGCGGTTTTTTTAGGCCCAAAGCCTGTCCTGCAAGATTGTAAATTGACAAACAAATTTCGTTAGAAAATGCTCTGTAAAACGAGCATGGTTCTAATCAGATAAATTCTGTCGCAACATCGATACCGTGAGTACGGGTCTTTTCAAATGTTGTAGACAGGCAGGTGAATTCTTCCGTTTGAGAGCGGAAAGAATTTAAAAAAAATTATCAAACGAAGAGTTTGATAAGACTGTTATGCAATTGATTTTACATAACAGATTGAAACATGAAAATTTTCTTTATCATCGAAATGATAAAGATTACGAAAATGTGGTTTTTAAATTTCCTAATGGGAAATTTAAGAGCATATGGTGGATGCCTAGACTTAAAGAGACGATGAAGGACGTAGCGTAGCTGCGATAAGCTTCGGGGAGGTGCCTAGCAACCTTTGATCCGGAGATCTCCGAATGAGGAAACCCTTCCGATTTATCGGAAATCTTATGCTTGACATAAGATGTTTACCCGGGGAAGTAAAACATTTCAGTACCCGGTGGAAAAGAAAACAATGTTCGCAAGAACAATATTTCCTTAGTAGTGGCGAGCGAAAAGGAAAGAGCCCAAACCTCTCACTAACTTTGTACGTGACGTAGAATTTGGAATATAGAATATGGAATTTAGAATGAAGAAATTATTTTTTCTTTTTTTACTATCTTCAATATTCAACATTCAATATTCTTCTGCCTCGTGTGTAAAGTTAGTGAGGGGGGTTGTAAGACAATAACGTCATTTTTTAAATGAGAAAAGTTACAAAATATTTTGTTAGCGGAATTTGCTGGGAAGCAAAGCCCTAGGAGGTAATAGCCCTGTACGCAAAAACATAAATATCTTTTCCGTTGTTGTTCTTGAGTACCTCAGGACACGAATAGCTTGAGGGAATCTACCGGAACTAACCGGTAAGGCTAAATACTCTTTAAGATCGATAGTGAACAAGTACCGCGAGGGAAAGGTGAAAAGTAGCCCGGTGAGGGCAGTGAAATAGACCTGAAACCATATGTTTACAAGGAGTAGAAGCGGGTCGCACAGACCAGTGAAAAGTATAAAGTCCAAAGTCGAAAGTGAATTCAGAAATGATTTGCTTTTAACTTTTTGCTTTTAGCTTTTGACTTGCCCGTGCGGTCCGCGACTGCGTGCCTATTGAAGAATGAGCCAACGAGTTGATTTTTGATGCAGGCTAAGCCCTTTACCGGGTGGAGCCACAGGGAAACCGAGTATGAATAGTGCGTTTGTATCAAACATCAAACCCGAAGCCAGAGCGAGCTTACCTTGAGCAGGATGAATCCAGACGAAAGTTTGGAGGAGGTCCGAACCGATTAGCCGTGCAATACTATCGGATGACTTGAGGTATGAAGTGAAAAGCTTATCGAGCCTGGTAATAGCTGGTTCTCTCCGAAATAGCTTTTGGGCTAGCGTCTAATGTACCCTCTAGGGGTAGAGCACTGGAAGATCTCGACAGGTGGAAACATCGCGAGACCTATCAAACTACGAATACTAGAGGTAAATTATTAGGCAGTTAGACTGTGGGGGCTAAGCTCCATGGTCAAAAGGGAAACAGCCCGCATCTAAATTTAAGGTCCCTAAATCTATGCTAAGTACACTTGAGGTGGTGATTTTTCTCAGACAGTAAGGATGTTGGCTTAGAGGCAGCCATCATTTAAAGATAGCGTAACAGCTCACTTACTAAGAGATTTCGCGCCGCAGATAATCGGGGTTAAGCATAGTACCGAAACTTAGGACTGTAGTCATCTTCGGATGATTGCATTGGTAGGAGAGTGTTCCACTCTGCGATGAAGGCAAAGGGGTGACCCATGCTGGAGTGAGTGGAAGTAAGAATGTTGGCACAAGTAACCACAAATGCGGGTGAGAACCCCGCACGCCGAAAAACCAAGGTTTCCTTCGCGATGACAATCAGCGAAGGGTTAGTCGGTCCTAAGGGGATGGCGAGAGCCGCACCCGATGGACATATGGTTAATATTCCATAACTTTTATATTTTGTGACGGGATGACGAGTTCCAGTATGTTTTGTGTATTATTGGATTTACATTCGTGTTGTAACTGCGATTTCCAGGAAAATCCGGAAGTCTTTCTTAAATGATAAGTGGAAGCAAAGCGAGAATCTTACGGCTTGCCGTGAGAAACAAAACAAAGCGGGTCTCCGAGAAAAGTCTCTAAACTTAAGAATATAAAATCCGTACCGTAAACCGACACAGGTGGTTTGCTCGAGTAGAGTAAGGCGAACGAGTGAGAGCTCTCCAAGGAACTCGGCAAAATATCAGCCGTAACTTCGGAATAAGGCTTTCCATCGCAAGATGGAAGCATCAAAAGAATCCCTGCCAACTGTTTATCAAAAACACAGCTCCCTGCGAACTCGTAAGAGGATGTATAGGGGGTGACACTTGACCAATGCCAGAAGGTCAACCAACGGTGGTGTTATGTCGCAAGATGTAATGCTGGCTGTTGTAAGCCCTGGTGAATGTCGGCCGTAACTATAACGGTCCTAAGGTTCTCGGTTTATCGAAAGATGAATCGAGAAGGACTGGGACTGTTAAAAATTATTGGTCTTGATAAACGAAGCAAATAATTACACGATAGCTATCTAATACATAGTAATATGTATTTAGTCCAATCATGGTTAACAAGAGACCAACGCCATGGATCCTACTAAAATTTTGAAAAAAGTTTTAAGGATTAAGTTAGAGTCCAACTTTAGAGGAATAGTTGAGCGAAATTCCTTGTCTGGTAAGTTCAGACGTGCATGAATAGTGTAATGAGTGGGGAACTGTCTCGGAGAGTGACTCGGTGAAAATACAATACCGGTGAAGATGCCGGTTACCTGCAGTTAGACGAAAAGACCCTAGAAGCTTTACTGCAACTTGATATTGAGTATATGTTTGCATTGCGTAGCGTAGATGGGAGGATTTGAAGTTTATCTTTCGGGGTAGATGGATCCGCAAGTGAAATACCATTCTTTTTAAATATATATTCTAATCTTTGTGGAAAAAACACATAGAAACAGTATCTGGTGGGTAGTTTTAGTGGGGCGCTATCCTCCTAAAAAGTAACGGAGGAGCCTATTAAGGTCAGCTAAGCGCGAATGGAAACCGTGCTGATAGTGTATTGGCACAAGCTGGCTTAACTGTGAGATTTACACATCAAACAGGTGCGAAAGCAGAGCAAAGTGAACCGACGGTCCGCGTTAGATGCGGCCGGAGATTATCGGACAAAAGCTACTCTAGGGATAACAGGCTAGTTCCGCCTAAGAGTTCATATCGACGGCGGAGTTCGGCACCTTAACTCTTGACTTAAACCTCAAGAAACATCGGGGTGCCTAGGGCAGAAATGCTCTAAGTTCTTCATATAAAATATGAAGATCAAATATTTGGCTTATAACGGTGGACTCCATTTAAAGTCTGTATCAGAATGATACGATGTAAATGGACAATACCGTGGGAAGTCTATCTTAATCACAAAATTGAGATATGACCCCGTAGAGACTTGACCTTAAATGGTCGGAGTGTTCGCTAGAAGCGAATGCTAATACGCCGAACCCCCTCACCAATTTAATTAAATTGGTGAGGGGTGAAGATATAGTCCGATCCTCCCAGTAATGGGAGAAAAATACCGACTTTGCGATGTCGGCTCATCTTATCCTGGGGCTGGAGAAAACAGATACCTTCTCTCTCTGACGAAAACGTCAGAGTAATTAAACAAGCTCAAAACGGTGAAGACTTATTCATGAGACATACGCAGTTTCGCGCAGGTCCCAGGTGTGATATAATCACACACATGAAGGTTAACGCCGTGGGAAAAATGAATAGTGAAGTAGATCGTGCATACTTGGCTGGGTTGATCGATGGAGATGGGGCCATAATGGCCACCATTGAAAGACACAGTGAAAAAAAGTTTGGTTATAGAGTGAGAGTAGAAATAAAAATTACGCAAAAAGATTCAAAAGTTTTGGATTTTTTGGCGAAAAAGTTTAAAATCGGAAGAGTATCGGCGAATCGTAGTACCTTTGATTGGGTTATACGAGATCGCACGCATACTCGTTTGATCTTAAATTACATTTCTAAATATTCTTTATCTAAACAAAAGCAGACCATTTTGGCTTTAAGAATTTTGGATTACAAAATCCAAAGTAAAGCTGATTTGATTCGGGTAGCACAATTTGCAGATGCATTGTCGCGGTTTAACGTACGATCCAAAAATCGTCGTAAAAACTATGCGTCAATGATCTAATTATTTATTTCCCCTAACGACTGATTGCTGTATTTTGGATACAGCATGAGATATGTCCTAAACCGCGTTTTGCGGTCGGAGTATCACACGGCTTGCACCTAAAAGTATATTGGTGACAATATAACTATGGTGATGGAATAGTCTGATACTTGTGGTAACGCAAGATAACAAAGAAATGAGGTCCCAAGGGTTTGGCTGTTCGCCAATTAAAAAGATACGCGAGCTGGGTTCAAACCGTACAGGAAGTTGAAAGTCAAAAGTAGAAAGTCAAAAGTAAATTCAGAAATGTATTCGCTTTAGACTTTAGACTTTAAGCTTTGGACTTTTGTGCAGTTTGAATCCCATTAAGGAATAATTATTTTCGTTTAAAAAAGGTGAAGTACTTTAAGTAGTACTTCTAAATAATAGTCCGCTAAGGCGGATCTGTCGAAGAGGCAGAATAGGAAACAATCAAATCACGGCGGTTACTATTTTAATATAATAGTAAACAAGCTGATTTATATCGGTAAAATCTGGAAGATTTTATCCCGAGAGAAATCGAGGGATGTAATATAATTAGATAATACCGAGGGAAGTTTATGAATTTTGTTGAGGAATTGGGTAAAAAATAGGAATCCATGAGATGGTAGGCGAATGCGACCTCTGGTTTGCAAAGTCGAGTCATGGTCGTGCACCCTATTTTTTACCCATCAATTTAAAATGGGTTGGGTTGAGGCAAGTGCGGATAGTAGGGGAATGTGCAAACAAGCTCCGAACCGTACTGGGTAGCCGATATCCGACCCGCCAATTTAAGATGAGCGAGTGTAGTAGCTCAGTGGTAGAGCAACTGCTTATGACGTTTGAGTTTAACCAATCTTGGTACCGAAGAATGGTAGGAACGATGTCAAAAAAGCAGGGGGTCGCTGGTTCGATCCCAGCCATTCGCTCCAATCTTAAATTGGAAATGTTCTTTATAAAGTGTGCCCAGATAGCTCAGTGTAGAGCACCGCCTTGATAAGGCGGAGGTCGCAGGCTCGATACCTGCTCTGGGTGCCAACCTTACATTTGTAGGGTCCTCAACAAAATTCATAAATACCCGTAGAGACTAAATATCAGATTTATTTTGAGCCCCTCGATGGGACTCGGGGTAAAAAGCTATAGTCCAATGCAATGAGTAATCATTGATAACATGCGTGAGACAGGTTGGTCTCCTATCTACTGTAGGCGTTGATTTTTGAGGGGATTTGTCCTCAGTACGAGAGGACCGGGATGAACGTACCTCTGGTCTATCTGCTGTTCCTGCCAAGGGCAACGCAGAGTAGCTAAGTACGGAACGGATAAACTCTGAAAGCATCTAAGAGTGAAGCCGTCCCCAAGATTAGAAATCATTTGAGACCCCTGGGAGATGACCAGGTGATAGGCTGTAGCTGTAAGTACAGTAATGTATTCAGGCGAGCAGTACTAATTAGTCGATTCTTATTAGGAAATTTAAAAATACACAAACCTAGATAAAAATTTAGGTATGTTTCAATCTGTTATGTGAAATGAATTCATTTCACAATCAAGCACCCTCGAAATGGTGCTCGATAAATGTTTTTTGAAAGTCGAAATCTGAAATTTGGGTTTGTTCTGACTGTCACTTTCTGACCGCCGGTTATCGGTAGGGCGGTGTGGCGACATTCAGCTACTAGATCTTGCATAGGGGAAAGTGGGCGGTGTTTGCTCTGACCAAAACATACCAGCGAGGCATACCGTGGTAAATGTCTAGGTCGTGGCATTCGTTGCCTACGATTCCTTCCAAGATGAACAAAACGATGAAGCTCCCTCTGGTCTATTGTGCATTGTATGCTGCATAGGACTGGAGCGGGCCTAAGTGCTGACCGTGGGAGGTCGATTACTCCTAAGTGTCAGTCAGAACAACCTATGTTCTTTCACTAGGATTGCGGGGGGTTGCGTTACAGTCTCGCCTGAAAAGCCGAGATGAACGTGATAATGCTCCCGTCTGTGGGAGTTTGCTCAATTGAGCATATCACTGTTTGCGATGAGCGAACAAAAATTCCGGTCCAATCCCGGCCCCCTCGTTATGGGCAACTAGAAATAGTTGCTCTCAAATTTCAGATTTTGATTTATATATTATTGAGTTTTTAGTTCTGGTGATTCGTCGCAGAGGTCACACCTGATCTCATTTCGAACTCAGAAGTTAAGCTCTGTTGAGGCGATGATAGTCCTATTGGGCAAAAGTAGCTAGTCGCCGGAACTAAAAACTTAATCCAAATTACCGCTTTGTGCGGTTTTTTGTTGCACATTTATAGAATGCAAAATTTGATGGTTTTTGATATACTATATTAGTTAAAAGTTAGTAGAATGTTAGTGGGTAACGAGAGTTACCCCAGTGAAATATCCGCCAAGAGGCGGGAAAAACTTAAGAAAGTTTTTATTTCACGGGGTGATGATTTTTATACTCACTTCGTTCGTTAAAAATCAATCATGTCTTGGTCATCGCGAAGAAAAACAAACTATGTTTTAGGAACAATTATCTTTGTTTTGTTTTTTGTTGTTATTCCACTTGCCATTTATTTATATCAAAAGCCAACTTGTGATGATAAAAAACAAAACCAAGGGGAAGCGGGTATAGATTGTGGCGGGCCATGTAAGACCTTATGCAGGGCTCAGTATAGTGAACCAAAGTTTCTTTGGGGTAGATGGTCTATGGTTAAAAGCGTCGGGACATATAACATATTAGCGTATGTAGAAAACCCCAACATTGAGGCCGGAACAAAAGAAATTACTTATAGATTAAAAATTAGAGATAGTGCGGGGGTTCTTTTATTTGAGAAAACGAGCAAAACTTCCGTTCCACCTAACAAAAATTTTGCAATTATTGAATCGGGAATAGACCTGAAAGATAAAATTCCTGGCAGACCAGTGGAGTTTGATTTTCTTCCCGGAGCTATATGGCAAAAAATGGAACCAAAAGAACTTGGTTTAATACCACTTCAAAAAACAATTTTAGATGAAGACACAATCCCTAGAGTTTCGGCTACTTTGTCTAACACAACACTGAAACCGATATCTAATATAGAAGTGATTGCCATTCTCTATGACATCGAAGATAATGCTGTTGCTTTCTCGAGTTCAAAAATAGACAGTATCGCAAAAGAGTCTTCGGAAAGTGTCGTGTTTACTTGGCCAGAACCACTAGCTCAGAAAATTTACAGGATAGAGATTATCCCGAAGGTTCTTGATTAAATGTTTGACAGTTTTTTATTCAAAAAGATTGATTTTATAAAAGCGGATATAGACTGGAAAATATTTCTGCCGGCAGTTTTTTTGTGTTTCGTCGGTTTGCTTACAATGAAGGCTTTTGTCGGAGATGATTACTTTTTTATTAGGCAGGGAATATGGCTCATTATATCAATAATAGTTTTTATTTTTGTCAGTTCGTTTGATTTTAGATTTTTGAAAAAAACAAGCGTTGTTGTTTCAATCTTTGTTCTTTCATTTCTTTTGTTGCTTGCCCTTTTTGTCCTGGGGAAAGTATCAAAAGGAGCACTTAGTTGGTTTGATTTTGGAGTGCTTTCCTTCCAGCCATCTGATCCGATTAAGCTCGCTCTCATAATTCTTCTAGCAAAATATTTCTCTAGAAGACACATAGAGATTGCAAATATAAGACATATTTTTGTATCTGGCTTTTATGCTTTTGTTATTTTTGCTTTGGTTTTTTTACAACCAGATTTTGGGTCAGCTCTTATTGTATTTATGATATGGCTCGGTATGATTCTCGTTTCAGGAATTTCAAAAAAACATCTAGCCTATGTTTTTGTGATTGGTGCGATGGTGTTTACCGTGCTTTGGGGTTTTGTGTTACAAGATTATCAAAAAGCAAGAATTAAAACATTTATAAATCCACTGTCCGATATACGTGGTAGTGGTTATAGTGCATATCAGTCAACCATCGCGGTCGGCTCAGGGCAAGTTCTTGGTAAGGGGGTAGGGTATGGAACCCAATCAAAATTAAAGTTCTTGCCAGAATATCACACAGATTTTATCTTTGCTGCTTTTGCTGAAGAGTGGGGTTTTGTTGGAGTAACTATACTTTTTGCTGTTTTTGGTCTATTGATTTTTGGGATAATCCAAAATGCTTATTTTGGTGCAACAAATTTTGAAATATTATTTGGACTTGGTGTCGCCATACTTTTTTTGTCACACTTTATCGTGAATGTCGGTATGAACATTGGCCTTATGCCTGTGACGGGTATTACTTTTCCGTTCATGAGTTATGGCGGGACAAACCTCCTAGCATCCTTTACTGCCCTTGGAATTTTAATGGGTATGAGAAAATACAAAAAAGCTGTTCACAGGGACTCTATGAACAACGAATTTTTAGGACTTCAATAGAAACTAAGGTTCAATATCGTAGCATTTTTCTGGATCAACTGTTAATGTCCCACAATCTGGGGATGCTCCCTTGAATAGATAAATTGAGTCTTTGTCTACTTTAAGTGCTGGATTATCTTCTCTTTCTAAAATTATACCCATGTGATACGAAGTACATACCCCAGAACTACATCCCACCATCGTTGCGCCAGAAGGTTTAAGTGCTTTATAGATAATATTACTATCAATTGATCCGATATATTTGCCCGAGGTAAGATCTGCGGCCAAATTTGTGGTGTATGGGTAGTAACCATTCGTTGTTACAAATAACTGTAAAGCTATTCGAATTTCATTTAATGCTCGGATTTTCGCCACATCTCTAGCTTTTTCCCTTGATGTGCTTAGGGAAACCAAAACAATGGAAGATAGAAGGCTAATTATTGCAACCACTGTAAGAAGTTCTATTAGCGTAAACCCCCACACCAACTTTGTCTTTTTCTTTTGTACCATAAATTTTATTATTTCATAGTTTAAACTCACTACATAAAAGTTGGTGTGGGCGAAACCTGTTCTATATTAATATACGAATTAAGGTCAACACGAAACATACGATTATAATAATCGTCATTACCTTTTTTGCTCCTGTTTCACCTTTTACATAACCCTTTTTTATCATCCAACCAGTAATACCTTTAGGTGATGGTGAATTGTACGAAAAATTATATTTATTTTCTTCTTCAAATTGGACTGACATATACTTATATTAACACATTATTTGATAATAGTATTGTATAGAGTTGTTGTTTTTTCTAAACATTCTTTAATTGAAAAAGTGTTCAAAATCTTTTCTTTTATTTTTTTACCAAACTGTTTTGAAATCTCTTTATTTATCAACAAATATTCAAGTATTGTTGAAATTTCTTTAGAATCTTTTGGCCTTGAAAGTAGGCCATTTATTTCATCGTCTATGATTTCAGGAACTCCCCCAACTTTTGACGCTATTATAGGCAAACCGGCCTGACCTGCTTCAAGAAGAACATAAGGTAGAGCTTCTGTCACAGAAGTAAGCAAGAAAATATCGAAAGCTTTTAAAAGTTCTGAAGCATTTTGTATGTGACCAAAAATAAATATATCATCCACCAGGCTGTACTTGAGAATCATTTCTTCTAGGTTTTTTCTTTCTTCTCCTTCTCCAATTATGAAAAATTTACAGTCTTTTCCAGACCCAGTCTCTTTTAAGTTTCTAAATGCTTCTATCGCGTATTCAAGCCCCTTATTTTTATGTAATTCAGAGATTGTTCCAAGCCACTTGGTTTTTGTGTTTAATTTTTTGCCAACTTTTTGTGACAACTCCTCTCTAGAAAGTTTTTTTGTCTTGAAGTTTATTTTTTCTACCCCATTATAAATAGTTACAAATTTATTTGCATTACTTTCATTTGTCATTTGGTCCCCCGTAATTTTAGCGACAGAAATTGTTTTGTTAGCAAGTGAAATAGTCAGTCTATATAAATGTTTTAAAATATTTTTTTGCCAAAAAGGTCTACTTTCGTTAAAAGCCCATCCGTGAGCAGTAAATACTACTTTTATCTTGAGCGGTTTTTTAATGGAAAATATAGACCTGATTTTTTTAAGAAAGTTTACATAAAGGACAGCGAATCCACCAAGGATACCCATTTTAGAGCTGTTCAAATGAACAATGTTTGGGTTTTCTTGCAAAAAGATTTTAACAAGTTCTCTTGTTGCAAAGAAATCTTTAGCAACAGAAACATCTCTTGAAAGACTTTCAATTGTAATTACTTTTATACCTTGTTCTAAAAGTCTAGTTTTCAATTCTCCTTCTCCACCGCAAACAACGGCCACATCAAAAAGCTCTTTATTCACCAAAGTTGCCAGATTAAAGACGTATTTTTGTGCTCCTCCCCAGTTAGACTTTGTAATACAGTACAAAATTTTTGTTTTTTCTCTCACATGTTCATTATATCTAAAATAATTGAATTTTGGAATGAAAAATGTATACTTATCCCTGTTATCAACTTATGAAAGGATTTAATAAAAAAAGCCCATTATTCCTCTTTTTGGGAGATGCCATAATGCTTGTGGTGTCTTTGTGGTTGTCACTACTCCTGAGATTTTGGTCTTTACCAGAAAAGGATGTTTTTTTATCTCACCTTGAACCGTTTTTATATTTGTTTGCGGTTTGGCTTTTGGTTTATTTCATTATGGGACTTTATGATAAAAGTATTTTAACTTTTTCTAAGAAACTTTCCTCCGAGGTGTTCAATGCGCAACTTGTAAACACCTTCGTTGCCATTGCTTTCTTCTATTTCATTCCAAAATTCACGATCACACCAAAAACTATTCTATTTTTGAATCTTTTTGTTTCTTTTGTTTTGATTTTGTTTTGGAGAGTATATTTTCTTAAATACATTGGAGTGAGGAAAAAAGAGAGAACCGTCTTCGTCGGCGGGGGAGAAGAACTTGAGGAACTCAAAAAAGTTTTATCTGAAGATGATAGATCTGAGGTAGAAACAGTAGATTGTTTTGATACTCAAAAAATGGACAAGGATACCTTGCTCAAAGCTATTACAGAAAGTATAAAATTTAATAATGTGACTTCTGTGGCCATAGACTTTGATGACGAGAAAGTTGTTCCTATTCTCTCTAGTCTTTACGGATTAATTTTTAAAGGCATTAAATTTATTGACATTCAAAACCTGTATGAAGATACTCTAGAAAAAGTGCCGTTGTCTTTGATAGCACATAACTGGTTTTTGGAAAACGTCTCTATCTCGTCCGGAAGTTTTTACGGTTTTTTGAGGAGGGTTTTTGATGTGGTTTTTTCTTTTATTGTTGGATGCTTCTGTTTGATTATTCTTCCTCTTGTGGCTATTGCAATAAAAATGGAAGACGGCGGACCAATTTTTTTCACTAATAAAATGGTTGGACAAAGAAACAGAGAAATCAAAATATTCAAGA
>Ga0247841_10008575_pt1 | contig 14659 bp, 11 predicted proteins | sample LaCruzMarch2015__2_FD_192410 | JGI IMG/M metagenome (GOLD analysis project Ga0247841, IMG submission 192410) | Freshwater microbial communities from meromictic Lake La Cruz, Castile-La Mancha, Spain - LaCruzMarch2015_18m | ecosystem: Environmental > Aquatic > Freshwater > Lake | place: Spain...
AGGATAGGCAATGAGGTACGACAACCTTTTCTGAAGGTTAATGGGCGGAACAGATGACAGTTCCAGAACTCCTTTATTGGTTCCGGGTATACCAACTGGTAAAAACGAGGCATTCCAGGACTTCCCCGGTTCTAAGACATATTCTATGGTTTTTGTAATCCGTGGATTGGGGTTCCTGACATCTATCTCAATATCCTGAACGGAAGTTTCACTACCTGATTGTGCTGTAATTTTAACTTTTGCCACACCTATGCTTTCTTTAGCTTTCAGTTCAAACTGAACAATTTCATCGCCCGGTTTATTGAATTTCAGCTTTTTTACGGCTGCCCCGTTAATAGTGAACATATTATTTACCGAAATCTGAACACTGACCTCCTTCACCTGATTTTCCATTGCAAAAACACTGACAGGCAATTTCACTGTTTCACCGGAACCAATTACCCGTGGCAGTGTCCCCTGTATCATCAGCGGCTTTTTTACCTGTACGGCTTTTTCAGCGGAACCGTATGCCCCGTTATTACCTGCAACTACCATTACCCTCACAGACCCTATATATTGAGGCATTTTGAAAGTATGTGTTTTTGACTGGCCTTTTTTCAATTCTATAGGTCCTATAAATTTCACCATAGGTTTAAAACGGTTGGCTTTTTGTGCTCCTTTTCCCGATCCTTCACCATCGCCTCCTATGCTGAGTATTCTCTGAAGTTCTCCCGAAAATGCTCCCATGACTAAATCAAACATATCCCATGTCTTAATTCCCAATGCTTCACGGGCGTAAAACACTGACCACAGATCCGGGGTTTTAAAGCGGGTCAGGTCGAGTAAACCTTCGTCAACAATAGCAAGGGTATAAGTCATGGCTTTCCCGTTTTCTTCGCTGACAGTAAGGCTTGCATTTTTTTCGGGCACCCATTTTACAGGCGCTTTGATCAACGGTCTCAGGTGAGTATTTGGATCTTCAACAAGAACGGGAATGACACCGTAAAGCCTGATAGGCAGGTCGTTAATGGTCTGGGCATGAGGCTGAAGGAGGGTAACGTACACATAAATATTGGGTGCCATTTCTTCGGTTACCTTAAAGCTGACTTCGGTATTTCCCTGTTTGGTTTCTGTCCATAACGACTGTAATATCCTGCTTCCCGTTTCAATACTGATCAATGCACTTCCTTTAGCGGGAGATGGAATTGAGAGCTTTACCTTATCTCCTACTTTGTATTTTTCTTTATCTGCTGTAAACGAAAGCATCGTTGCCGACTGCTGTCCCTCATTGTTGGTACGGATATATCCATACCAGTCAGCATAAATGGTAGAGCCGCATGAATGGCCGCTCTTCTGGTCTATCACACGGATAAAATACCTGCCCCATTCATCATGAGGGACATTGAATTTAAACTTTGATTTGCCCCCGACAGTAGCAAGATCGAAAGTCTTATATAAATGGGCATATTGTCCTGATATAAAATCAGCTACATTATCGGAGGTATTATCCCACCACCATCGCCATTCCAGTTTGTAAATTTCAACCTTAAGTGTATTGGAACTGACAAGGGTTCCGTTCATATCAACATTTGCAACATCGTACTGATAATCCCTGTCGGTATAAATCATATCATTGTATCCGCCGCCTGCAGGAACAAGGAGCCCGGCATAGGATTCAAACGGATAATAATCCATTGAAAAACGGTCGATGCTGAAATCGCCTGTACCTTCAAAAACTCTTGTTTCAAAAAAGGCTTTAAGTACACCCGGGGCTGCCGATGTAATGTTAATCTGAGGAACAAATTCAACTCTTCCGTTATCGTCCAGTTTTCCTTTAAACATACTGATATTTTCTGTTGAGAATTTTCTTGAGGGGTCGTCAAATTCATATGCTGGGAATTTTTTAAAGGATGTTGACGACCTGGTCAGGGTAAGAGAAACATCGGCTTCGAGCTTTTTTGCAATAGCACCATGCAGCCATCTTGACTCCAGTACGGCTTTGGCTGTAGAGTTCTTGTACAGGAATGGCGTGCCGAAGTTGAGGTTTATTTTTAAATGGTTTGGTTTAACCGTTTCTATTTTAATGTTTTTCGTAAATTCTGCGCCTCCTACTTTCACTTTAGCCATCCAGTTTCCAGTGGGAGAGCTAACATCGGTTGCCGTGCGAAAATCATAAAAGCCGTTTACTGATGTCGTTTTAATCATACGTTTGTAAAGCTGCCCTTTAGGATTGGTAAATTCAAAAATCACGGGATGATTTACCGGAAGTAACTTGTTTTTATCTTCCAGAACAAAGGTGAGATAAAGCGAGTCCCCAGGCCTCCATACGCCTCTTTCACCATAAATACATCCTTTGAGGCCTTTCTGTACAACTTCACCCGAAACATCAAACATACTCAGCGATAAGGCATCCCCATCTATCAGCTTCAGGTAACCACGTTGTTCGGCTTTTTTCGCAATCATCAGGAAAGGCAGGCGTTTAACGGTCATTGTTGCCATTCCGTCATTATTTGTTTTTGCCGTTGCAAGCTGCTGCTGTTGAAAATCATACAGTTCCACCGTGGCATCACTTACGGGTTTGGCGTTGAGTAAATCCGTAACAAAAACATTCATCGTACCGTTGGCTTCTCTTTTTGCCAATAAACCAAGGTTTGACGCAAGTACATTCCGGGTTATACTTTTATTGTTATAATATGATCTGCTGCACGGATCCTCATGGTGTTCCCAGTCATAGTAATAATAATCATCGTAGTCATTATCGTAATAACTGTCGCTGTAGTAATACCATTTACCGTCTTCGTCCTCTTCATTTACATTATTGAAACCAAAACTGTTATCTTCTTCGGCAACATTATCATCACCGCCGGTACAGGGATAGGTTGAATATGCTTTTTTAAAACTGATCTTGATGGAATAAATGGCTCCGGGTTCAGGCTTAATCAGGTCGGTCAGATCAAATGAGAACCGGTTCCATTTGTTGTAATCTACCAAAGATGTAAGAGGTATAGTTTTTTTTAGTATGGTCCTGCCAACGCGGGCAAGTTCCGATTTTCCATCGAGGTTGTTGACCTGCAGAAATTGTGTGACATTGTTTTCATAGATGCGGATGATCTTAACATCAATGGCATTCAGGTTAATAGCTTCGAATGGGAAAAGAATGCCCTTTGATGAAGGAATAATAACACCGTTTTCGGTCAATCTGACAGACGGCTTGTTGTTTTCAAAAATAATTTCTTTTACATATTTATTGTCCAGCGTTTTCCCTGTACTGTTTTTAATTGAGGCCTCTATGGAAAGGATTTGGGTTCCGGTCATTTCTATATCCGGATAAATTTTCAGCTCGTTATCTTCTACCGAAAAACGAAGTCCTTGTCTGCCACCTAGAGATATTAGACCTTCCAGATTTTGCTCTTCGTCCAGTGATTCCGAAAATTGCACAGTAACATACTGATCAGGTTGCAAATTGGCCACAACATTATTAACTATAAATGTACTGAGGGCAGGTATGACCACAGGTATTTTACCTTTCCTGTCAGCCCCGATGGCATCACCATCCCATTTCAGCTCTACGCTCCCGGCGCTGCTCTCTCTGTTGACACTATCAACGGTAAAATAATATATTTTCTTTCCTGCATCCTGGCTCCATTTTATAGGAAGCTCTTTACCATTTTGTTCTGCATTCAGTATTTTAGAAACATCAGTCAATTCGGCAACATCAGCTGTACGAATGTGGCCAAGGATTTTTTCTCTTTGAGGTTTACACCCGTCGTAGGCTTTATGGTTGTCAACAATGACTTCAAAATCCTGTTGTGTGGTTTTAAACTGAAACTCCATTGTTCGCAGAGAATCAGGAACCTGGAGCAATTTGTACAGGTAAAATTCCGCTTCGTAGAACATATTCTGAGGTAGTTTTTTCTCCGGTCGGAATTCAAGAGTCCTGTTGTCAACCCAATATAATTTCCCTTTAATCGAAGGGCTGAAACTGAAGTATTTTTCAGCGGCTTCTTTATTAAAGAGCGAGGTGTCGGCATAATCAACGGCAAGCCTGACCCGGATGGCCGATTCTGTAGAAATAATCCCTGTTGTAAAAGCAGAGATATATTCTCTGAAAGCAGGGTTAACTCTTCTGAACACATGTTTATGCTGTGCTTTTACAATAATAACTGCAACAGCAGCAATAATCACTAATGCCATCGTCAACAGGAGGACACGTTTTTTGCTCATAACTGATAATTTTAGGGGGGAGAATATAAATTTTATAAACGTTAAAATTAATTAAAAAAGTATTATTTATTTACATAATTTTTAGGTAAAATTCATATGAATTATCACATCTGTAAACTCAGGAATCTGTAACTTCTATTCTCTATTTAAAAGACATGATTATGACCCTTTCAGGATAAATTTTGTTCTTTCAGCCCTTACAGAAATTGAAATCGAACCTTTTTCCGGAGAATTTTAGAAGATTTTATGGATAAAATATACAGAATTCAATCAAAGCCTTGTGAATAAGCTATTTTTCCCATCAGCAAAATCAAAATATAGGTACATCATGGCATTAGCATCCTCCCGTCACTTCGTGCCGGGATAAACTGTGGGTTATAGTCCTGCGCAGACTCGTACGACCACTCCCAACCTCCCCTGAAAGTGGAGGCCAACTTTGTACGGTTTGTATTGAAAGCTGAGTACATTCCCCTCTGTAATTTTCGAAACTCAAATATAAGACGATATTTTGCAGGGTGCAACAATTTTCTGAATTCAAAAAAACAAACTTACAAATCTGTAAGTTACATTTTAGTTTCTTCTATTTGAAATAATACCAGCAGGGTTTGTTTGATAAAAAGCCTATATATTATTATCTGCCTGTGAACAGGTTACTACTTCTCCCGGTCTGATGAAAAAGCGATAATCTCCAAACTGAAAACACTTTCAGTTCAGCAGTGGGATCTGTTTAAACCATTTATCTTCTGAATATTCCAGCCTAAACTTTTTTTGAATATGAGGAATTAAGCATTTTCAACCTGTCAAGGTAATGGGTTTCATATATAATTTTCACTTCAGAACTTAGAAATGATTGTGTGATTAATTTTCGTGCAATTTTGTTTTCATTCCGGTATTTGTCCAATACCTTCTTTGCCCTGTTCTCCATTACACCTATTTTTAAACCGAACTCATAAAAGTCATCATAAGCATAATACCCTAGCACCTTAAAACTTTCAGTGTCATAATCTTCTGAAAACAGCCCATCGCTTAATGCAAAAAAGGAATCTGTAGGAATATGAATGGAAGTGTCCATTAAATCATACGCCGGACTCAATAAATAATCACCGCTTTTCGATTGCTGAAGAGAGAAGTTTTTAAGATGGGCATCACCATTGCTGAACAAATAGTTAAAAAGTATTCGCTCGTAATACTTCTCCATTTCTACACGGGAAGCTGAAACATATCTTTTTATTGTTGTGGCAACATCCTGATAACTGCCATGGCTGCGGTAATTTTCTCCATCTTTATCCTTTGACATTCCAGTAAGTGACGCAAAATCTTCCTGAGCAATTTTTTGTCCTTCACGGCTGTAATCAAATCTTTTTGTAATGTAAGCAGGTTCTCCGTTTATAAAAAAGATCAACGCGCATTGTGCAATTGCTATACCGTACGCCTGTCTTGCAATTTGCATAGTCAGCTGTTCATTAGCCGGCAGTTCCTCTGCCCTGCCAAAGGGTGGTCTGAAAGGTATCGGCTTGAGTATATATTGCCCATGTTCTCCTTCACGTGTAAGCCTTAATTTATTTTTTTCAAGAATAAGTGATTGTTTAAATTGCACACCGCTGATTGAAATAGTTTTGCTGTTTTGTCTGAGAATCTCAGCAACATCCTCGTTAACCCGCGGAGCATCAAATTCAAGAACATGGCTTACTTTTTTCCCGTTAAACATATTACGAAGAGCTGCAGCACTGTATCCTGAATGACCTTCCGCCAGAGTGGACGGGCAATTATTAATATCTTCCAGATTCATTGTTAGTGATCATTATTAATGTTACAACCCCGATAGAATCGTGGGTGGCAGTAGCACCCAGCAAACTTAATATATCGCTTTCGTCAATCTTCAGGTAACGGCTTTGAATTGCAAGATTATCCCCCTCTGCTGCCATATTACTGAAGAAGGGGAACATATATTCGCTTTTATATTCCTGTTGCGTTTTTGGCAGTGTCAAGCTAATGGCAGGTTTAGTGCTGTCGTTAAAATATGTATCATTATAACGAAATATATATAATTTCCTGCTTTCTTCAGTAAGAATTCCAGCCAGAGTTCCATTACAATATACAGCTGCTTTTCGCATTTAATCAGTTTTTCTATTGGTTTAGGTATAAAGGTTTTTAACCTCCAGTTTCAGCTCCATTCCCAATACATCTATTAGCCTATTTAATACATCCACTGATGGGTTGCCATAACCCCGTTCTAACTTGTACAATGTATTTATACTTACTTGTGCAAGTTCTGCCAGGTGCGGTTGTGTTATTCCCAGTTCCTTTCTCCTGTTTTTAATGGTCTCACCAAGCTGCTTCACCAACATTTTAATGTGATTTTTCGGTAAAAGTAATTATTTTTTTAAATTATTCAAAGAAAAATCACAATTTGATGTGATTCTGTATAAACAATCTGAAAATGACTGATGAATTATGCTGAATTTCACAATTTAATGTGACTATTACCTTCGTTTTTTTATTGGAGGTATGAAAAAGAAGTTCCCAATAAAACCTATTCAACCTCAGAAACCCCAGAAGCCAGCTCCACCGCCAAGATATCAAAAATAGATAAATTGATTAGTGAATATGGGAATACTTTAAAGATTTTTAACATGTTACCTTATTTCCTAAACGAGCACCATCGGAAACTTCTATGGAAGAACCCAGACGCCCGATGATTCGGTAAGAAGTTGTGTTAGTTTTGTCAGTGCATGTAGGGTGGGGTCATTTTCGCAAAAACATTCCCTAGTCATCCTGAGCTTAATTACAAATTTTTTACTTTTACATTCATTATCAACACCCTGAAAAATTTATCAAGTTGTAAAACTTCGCGAGGAGTCAAATCGCGAACTTCTTTTAAACTACGAATCACACAAATTGAATCGTGATATGTTTTATATGACAACCCTTCAAATGGACTCCAATCTTTACAATAACAGAAATTACCTTTAACTATACAAACATTAAATAAGTATAGATATCCTTTATTCTCATATTTAAATGGATAATAATTATTAACGAAATTACTTTTGTCATTATATTTTATTGAATTTGTATAATATTTAAGCAACGTATCATTATCTGATAAATTTAAAAAACTTGATAATCCTTTTTTTACACTTCCATTCTCGCAGCACCCATAAGAAACTTCAATCGCATTACTTTTCCCAACAAAAGCCCCTCCAATCATTGTTAAATAATAAGTTGGAGAATATCCATCTTTATTTATTTGACTACTTAATGAAAGAGATATTTTAGAAGGAAGTATAATATAGTTTAATGTGGCATTACCATACCTTAAGTCTGTTTTTTTTATGCACGAGAATTCAATAAAAATATTGTCAGAGAATTTAAAGAAAGAAACATCATTGACCATTTTTTTTTGATTATTACAACCAAAAACAGAAAGAAAAATCAAAAGACTAAAGACCTTTCTTCTGTTCGATTGATTTAATTTCAAAAGTTTTTGTGTCATCTTTTGGTAATGTATTGGTAAAATCATAAACATTTTGTTGATTAACATCTTCTTGAACGGGTTGCCCATCCCTTGAATAACGAAAAATGCCCCCTAAACGGTTGTGCCCAGATTCTTTATTAGCACCAGAGGTTTGGATTGCATGGTTAGGGTCATATAAAAGAAAATTATGACCCAGTTCATGTGCCCTTGAATGAGAAGGGTTTATTGCGTCATCACTGATAGTCGAATGCATCCATCCAGTTTCTCCTTGCACTGCACCCAAAGGGTCTGTTCCCACAGTCCCTTTTTCTAAAATTACGGCTTTAAATCCAAATTCTCCTGTATTTAAAAAGTTAGATTTATCGTTTCTTAATCCTTTTTCAAATTCTTTAGGAGTGGTAATGTCTTCATCAAAAGAAGTAACATTAATTTTGAACACAACGGGGATGCCTTCTTTAGTATAAAATTTTCCCGATTTATATTCAGCATTGTAATCATTTTGAATTTCAGCAATATCGCTTTGCTTATAACTAGTCGGCTTTGATTTACTAACAGCTACATATATATCAACTTCGACAACCCGTTGTATTATTATTTCTTTCCCATTAATATTAACCGCTACATTATACTGTATTCCTTCAAGTCCTTCAAACTCATTATTCCATATTGGATTTAGAGAGGAGTGTTGATAAGGCGTCAACATCGGGAATTTAGCTTTTATAGGGTCAACAGCAATAAACCGACCGATTCTACAGTCATACATCCTATACTTATAATTAAGATAGCTCCCAGTCTGGCCAGAAACTTCATTATCTTCTTCCTGCCCGTTAAACCCAAACCTATACTTATCGGAGCTAAAAGTACGGGATGGCATAAGCATTCCGAAGGGGTAATAGTCCTGCGCAGACTGTACTGCCCCCTCCTCCCCCTGAGAGGTGCGGAGCAGTTTGTACAAGCAGATATATGGCTTAATATTTTTGATAAACCATATATAATAGTTGGAGGTAACTTTAACCGCCAGGTCAATGGTCCTATTCCGGTACGCCCTGAATAAATGCTTTTTTGTTATTATAAAGCAGAACAATAATTTATTATCCTCCGAGACAAGCAGCTTATACATTATTCTTTTTTGAAAGTTAAAAATAATCTAATATAGGATTTCTGAAAAACATTTGCCTAATATAGAAATCCTATTTTGCAATCCCCATTCCCTTCAGCTTCCATTCCACCCCGCGGGTAAAGGCCGCATAACCTTTAGCATTGTTGTGCCCATCCAATAACCAATAGTAATTAAGTAAGTTTTTTGTATTTATTGATTCATTTTTTACAAAAAATTCATATAAATTAATAGCAGAAGTCGAAATATTATTAATATACCAATAATATAAACTATTGGTTGGAAATCCATTATCCCAAAAATCGTTCTTAGTAGGATGAAATACAGGAATAAATGTATAATTGTATATTATTTCTTCACTTTTAAATTTATAAAAACACTTACCTAAGACACCTATTGAGTTATTAAACACTGCGTATTTGTCCTGTGTTGGTTTTAACTGATAATTATACTTTAATCCATTTATAAGAACAAGCCTTGTCAAATTATAGTGTACCCCAATGTTAGGGCAGAAAATTGATTAAGTTAAGGTGTTTCTTGTTTTCATTTCTTCTCTTTACAAATATATTAAATATTATTATTAAACAAGATGAGACGGGAAATAACTCGAAGAGTTATTCTCGGATCATCGCATTTCTTTTTTTGCTTCTTTTTTTCTTTGTTCATTTCTGTTAATTTGTTCATAACTCAAGCTGCTTTTTTGTAAACGGATTCCGGGGTTTTATAACCCAGAGACTGATGGAGTCGTTCGGTATTATAGAAGTTGAAGTATTGCAGTAGGCCCTCGTAAAGTTTGACTCCATCCTCAAACGCGTGCAGATAGACACATTCATACTTTACGCTTTTCCACAGGCGTTCTACAAAAATATTGTCAATAGCCCTTCCTTTGCCGTCCATGCTTATTTCAACCGGGTTGTCCCTGTCGGTTAGTAAAGAAGTGTATTCGCTTGCGGTAAACTGGCTGCCCTGGTCGGAATTGATGATTTCCGGCTGCCCATAAGTCTCAATAGCTTCTTCTACTATCTGACGTACCCAGATTGAAGACATGGTGTTACTAATGCTCCAATTGATAACATACCGGGTATGCAGGTCAATAATAGCGCACAGGTACATAAAACCCCTGCGCATAGGGATATATGTAATGTCAATAGCCCAGACCTGATTGCGGTGAGTGACGTCTAAACCCTTCAGCAAATATGGATATACAGGATGATGCTTATTCCGCTTGCTGGTATTGCGTTTATGGTAAATCGTCTGCCACCCCATCAGTTTCATAAGCCGCTGAACCCGTTTACGGTTTATATCGTAACCTTGTTGACTAAACCACGCTGTTAACCTGCGGATACCGTAGAACGGCGTTTTAAAGTACTGTTCATCCATTAATCGCATCAGATTGAGATTCTCCTCTGTTTCCGGAACAGGCTTATAATACAGCCCGCTACGATGAATACACAGCAGTTCACACTGTCGGCTCAAACATATATCAGTATTATTACCTGCCATTGCCCTGCGTTGACATAATGATTTTATAACAATTTTTTTTTAAGCCAGTCAATCTCTACTTTCTGCTGCCCTATTTGTGAATACAGCTTGTCCATCAGGTCTTCTTGCTGCTTCTTACCGATTGAGTAATCTTCTTCCGAAGCAAATATAATTGCTGCTTTGTCCAGAAATTCTCGCTTCCAGGTCGTAATTTGATTGGGGTGAAGTTCGTGCTTCTTGGCTATCTGTTCTATTGTATTTCTCTCCTTTAGTGCCTCGATGACGATTTTTGCTTTAAAATCAGCACTGAATTTTCTTCGACTTTTCTTTTCCATATGTTAGGATTTTAAGGTTACTATTCCACCTTAACGTCCTGTCCTAAAAAAGGGTTACATTATAGTTGAAGATATGCAAAGTCATCGTTATTATTCTTTTTTAAAGGTAGTTGAAGGATAGGCTTCTCTTTTCCATGGTTGTGTTTTTACCGACAAAGGTAAATTGAAAATATCAAGAAAATCACCTGTAGTTTACCAGACGCGTTCCTAAAAGTTCAAAGAAGAAATGACATCCCAACAAATGATGGCTGTTTTAGCATCAATGTCTAAATGTGGTGCCCATGCAGAAACAGATGAGCCAATTATGTTTACACAACTCGCTAATGCTTTCAACTCGGATTTAACAAGTTGTGCTGATGCTCCACCATTAGCAGGGTACCGCATTGCTGGAGCATCAATGGGATTAATGTAGTCCGTATCAAAATGAACCCAGAAATAAGATTTTTTAGGTAGCTCGCTTAAAATATCTGTGATAAGGTTACACCTTTTAATCTTTGATCCTATCATAGATTCTTTTTCACCAACCTCTAAGTCTCTTCCTCCTATAAAGTATACTCGTTTATCATGTATCGGTTTAAGACCTACTGCTGTTATTAAAGACAAATCGCCCCTTCCTGTGATCATTGCTAATGGCATACCACCAAGATGACCGCTAATAGTAGTTTCTGTAGTGTGAAAATCACCATGAGCATCAAACCACAGAATATATGGATAAATATTATTTTTCTGTAAACCAGCAAGACAACCAATAGCACTTAAACAATCTCCACTCAGAACCATAGGATTTTCTCCCATCGCGATAGTTTCTGAGATAAAATCTCTAATTGCACAATTAATATTATTAATTGCATTCTTTGATCCTACCCCACAATTGATGAGGGTCTGGGGTAGCTGAATGTTAAAGGGACCTGTATGTATATCCAATCCAAGTTCTTCACGACCAATAAAAAAAGGTGATAAACACTTTCTCATAGCAGAAATTTGGATTTTATAGTTATCCTTTATTCAATGATAATCAATTTATTTGATTAGTTTTTAAGTTTTTATAGCTTGTCACTTGATGATTAATTAGACTCATTTGATAGTGGTAGACCTAATTTTATGTTCACTTCATCAAAGTAACCGGAGAAAAATAACTCTATAATCTCATTACTAAATGATGAAGTTTTCCAACGATTGTACCCATAAAGCTTAGCAAGTGGCGTTACCATAACCCAATGATCATTGAATGATTGTGCAAAGCTTATACCGCTTTTGGAATACTCTAGCTTAAAAGAATCGCAAATATTTTTAAATGTTTTCTCTGTGTTCCCTCTAAGGTCTGAAAAATAGATAATTCTGGGTGATAGTTTTAAACTTTTACATACTTTTATTATAGAATCATGTGCGTCTTTCCATTGGAAGGCACAAACTTGCACCAAACTCAACATTTCTTTTTCGTCGAATAATTTCTTTTTCAAATCTTTGCAAATAGAAAAATTGAGTCTATTGAGCTTCCACTCAAAGTCTCCTTCACATAAATTGTCTGTATAACCTTTAATATCAAGAGAACTATTGCTGGGCATTGTCTGGAAACCAAAAGGATAATTCCAGCCATCACAAAGACCTTGTATAGATTCTCGTGGGTCACGGACCAAATGCAATATTTCAAACTCTTGCCTTTGAAACACTGCCCGCCAAAACGGCAAACGCCAAGCATTAGAGGGGTCTCGTAAAAGTAAACACCCCTTTTCCAAGTCTGCGGCAGTTGCATTTTGCCAAGGTGGAGGAAGCACGAAAGGTGTCTCTTCAAAAGACCAACATCCATCCGACAGGTGTGCCGCAAGATCTTCCTTTGCATCATAATACCTGCAATCGTAAAAAGAAGGGTGAATGAATGAGAAACAACTTAAACAAACTTTTAAGACTTTGCGACGGTTTTCTAAACTATTGAAATAACCATTTGGAAAGGTAACTTGAAGCGCTTTGGTTAAGCGCACAATTGACTCATTAATATCAATTAATGCCAAGTCAATAGGCCATTGAAGTAATAGCCGACGGTAAAGTTGAATTGCATACAACTCTAAATTCCCACAATATTCCATCGGGTAGCCAATTTCTGATCTTATCTCATTAAACAAGGTAGAAACATTAATGGACTTCGCATCCAACTCATTCAAGTCATCAAATTGTTCGTCACGGGATGGATAAGCAAATCCGGCAAGAACTAGATGTGGTTTCTCTTCACCAGGTAATGAAAGTAAACGACCTGCCGAGTTAATGCAATTTGCCCCTTGCCATTGCAACAATTCCGCTGTTACAGCTGTTCCGCCCCGGGAGCTTGATGCAAGCACACAAACTCTTGGGACCCTTTGGATTTGAAACACCCAATTATTCTTACCTGAAAGGTTCTCAAATTGAAAAATTTTCGCCAAAGCAGCCTGACGGAGTTTTAAAACTAAATTAACACTGGCTTTGACTTCCTTAAAACTCATTATCTTATTGTTTTATTAGCATTTTAATCCTTTTGCAAAATTACAAGGTTTTTAATTATGGAGTTCTTTCTAACTATGATTTTCTTAATTCTTTTTAAGATCTCTTGTTTATGACTCAGGTTCTTCTTCATTTGAATCTTTCTCTTTGAACAAAAACTCAAAAAGGAATGCTAGACCAATTAAAACTATAATATATGCAATAAGGTGGAACATGGCTGGTTTTACTAAAACCCATAGGTAAGTATTAGAACTTTTTAACGAATCTTGTAATTGAAGAATAACTGACAGTAAATCAATTGTCAATACCAAAGCCGCAAGTTTAATTAGTGTTTGCTCTAAAGTGCCAGGTTTTGCAAATTTCTTCATCCACTTGGGTTGCCCAAATGCAAGTTGGGGTTTTATAAGAAACATTATACCTGTAGCGGCAAGGCAAATAGAGAATGCCATCACGATTTTTTCAACATTACCAAGAGTTTCAATAATAATGGTCTTTTTAAAAGTTTCAATAACAGTGTTATTAGAAATAGGGTGGTTAAAGAGATTCATTATAACAGAATAAAAACTCATTATAACTGAATATAGAATCATAAAAACAGATATCAAGAACGTAATTCCAATGGATACAAAACCGATTTGAGTAAATTCTAACATTGTAGCAAGAGATCCATCAATTCCTACTTGAACACTTTGCTTTGGACTCGCAGGTCCGAATTTATTTGTTGTTTTTACCTTTCGTTTCACCTGCTGCTCTCTTAGCATTGCAGGAGATATTTGTCTTTCCTGAAAAGAAAAAAGTCGTGGAATTCTAACAATAAAATTTATAATTCCATACCAAATACAAGATGCTAACCCAAGAGTCTTAGATATCAAACCTTTGCCAATCATACTTCTAAATGGCATTTTAATACCAATTGATAGTGCTATAGCAATTTGATTCATGGAATTCATTGTTTCGTTTGAAACAATTTTAGATGATTCAATAAATAAAATAATTATTCCTTCATAGCTACCTTTATCACCAACAGATATAAGTTCAATATTAAGTTTATCATCAAGGATAATTTCAAGTTTCCTTGAAATTAGCTTTTTTAGTTTAACAATGGAGTCATGTTGTTTGTCAACTGGCGTTTCTGATAAATGGATATCATCAATATAATTCCTTAAAACTCTATTATTACAATGATTGGTTACATCAGATAGATGTCCAAACCATGCAGGTTGGTATACTTCATGAGTTTCTCCTTTATTGCTTGAATCGTTATATAATATAAATGTTCCAATTTCCCGCATCGATACTATTACATGGTATGCTTTACTGACATGGAGGCTTGTCCTGCAAGCTGCTTGCAATAAATCTTCCCAACTATCACTTGATGATGAAACTGTACTTAAAAATTTTTTAATTTGGTCATGATTAAAAATGTTTTGCTCGAGTGTCTTCTGTTTCTCGGAAATATTATTTTTACTCATCTCTAATTTTTGGTAATCATATCGTGCTAAATCGTTATGAGATAGTCGGAGTAGTATTTTATTTAGGTTTGTCCTTCGTTTTTTATTTTCAAGGGAACGA
>Ga0247841_10008582_pt1 | contig 14642 bp, 17 predicted proteins | sample LaCruzMarch2015__2_FD_192410 | JGI IMG/M metagenome (GOLD analysis project Ga0247841, IMG submission 192410) | Freshwater microbial communities from meromictic Lake La Cruz, Castile-La Mancha, Spain - LaCruzMarch2015_18m | ecosystem: Environmental > Aquatic > Freshwater > Lake | place: Spain...
TTTAGGCACAAATATAAATCAATAATATCCCATTTATCCATCTGATTTAAAATCTTTTAAACAATAATTTGTGAATAACTGTGCCTAAATAGTGAAAAGTTACGGTTAATGATTGATTCTGGCTCATTTAGACCTGGTGAGTGAAGGGAAAGATGACTTTGATGGAGAAAATTCACCAGGCGTCCCCAGAATCAATCTGGAGGGGGAATTGAATCTATTGAAAGTAAATCAACAAAAAAATTTTGAAATAAAAATTCAATGTATGAATCATCTTTTCCAAAATAAATCGCCACCGTGAATTCGTTATTACTGGAAATACTCGTCGATTATATCATTCGACATAATAATTTTTATATCAATAATATTTTTAACTATTTATTTATGAAAAAAAATAATACTAATACTGAATTAATGCTTGTGGTAGAATACGAAGATGAATCCAAAGAAATTGCAATTTTCCAAGATATAGTTTCTTTGAGTGTTGTAAAAAGAGAATTTGACATCTGCAATCAATTGAGCACAGAAGAAAAGATAAAGCTAAGAAATGCGACCCACCAAAAATTGGTTGCATCGTTGATAGTATTTGATTTTTTTGGCCCATCGGAGTTCGAGAAAAAGATATGCCATCTTTTGGTTCAATATTTCTGCCTTTCCGAAGCAGTGATTGATGTATTTAATAATTATTCTACCACTGGTGCAGGAATTAAATGGTTCATTTCTTCAAATGGATATGGATTGAATGAGCTAAAAATAATGGACAGTGAAAGCTTCAAACATACTTATGAGGATATGTTTGATTAAAATTGACCAAACGCCTATTTTTGCCGGAGAATTTTCCTGCGGGTTTCGTAAAATTTTACCCGCAGGATTTTTTCTGAGTTATGGCTCTATGGATTGGGCTATTGATCCATTAAAAGCTAAGGCACTAATTCTGGGTGTAATATCTCAACTCTGGTAGAGTTTCTTCATATATCAAGGTTTATGTCCTACCCATTTATAAATCCTCTTCCAGTGACCTCAGAATTGCAACCAGGGGTGTCATGTCTTCCGACAACTTCAAAGTAACCAAATAGTCCAATTTCCTAAAATTTGGCCAGAAATTTTTATTCAATATTTCTAAAATTTTTAATCCTAAAGGGATGCCAAGCATTCAAAAATTATGGCCAGATTTTTCGATGGGTATTGTCCCCCCCTTTTGTGACCATAAAAATGACCATATATAAGGTGGGGAACGGTGCAGGGGGATCAGGACACCCATCCCCCCGGCCGGGGGTGGGTGACATTTTCAATGAACTTTTTTCGCCACAAAGCTTGCCGGAACCCGCAGATCGCTTAGGTTAGCTCAGGAAAATTGTTCCGCCAGATTTTGATTTTTGAAAACTAAAGTTTATCATTTAACAAAACAGTATTAATCATTATTAAAAGGAACAAACATATGATAGAAAATAGATTTTTAGACCTAGAAGGTGTTTGCAAATACATCCATTTTTCAAGGAGTACGGTGTATAAATTGGTGAATACCAATTCAATCCCCTATATTAAGTTAGGGGGCAAACTCCTGTTTGATATTCCACAGATAGACCGCTGGGTATTGAACGGCGGCTTAATGGAAAAAGAAATACCCCAATTACCATCACTAAATTGAGATTATAATGGCCACATTTAAATGTCTGCTGGACAAACGAAACCAAAAGAACAAAAAGGATGAATATAACCTGGTCATCCGTGCCTGCATTGGAAGCGATGTCAATTACCTGAACATTGCAAAGATGACCGAGAAGCAATATCATCATGTATTCGTGAAAACATCCACGGACGAAAAGAGCATTGAGTTCCGGGAGAAATGTAATGCATACATCACCAAATGTGAAAGGATCATTGGTGAGCTTAAGCCATATAACAAACAAAAGTTCCGTGCTCTGTTCTATGAAAAAGACAAAGTAAAACCTGAATCCCTTGCACTGATTGGGCTCTTTGAATATTTCATTGACAATTGTGGCCTTAAACTTCGAACCAGGACACACATCAAGATGACGAAGCTGGCACTGGAAATCTATAATCCAGGTATGACAGTGTGGGACATTACCCCTGATTTCTTGAAGAAATTCGAAAGGGATAAGATGTCCAGCGGTATGTCTCAAGCTACCATTGATTCATATTCACGCGACCTGAGAAGAATCATCAATTACTTTTCCAATGAAGTAATACTAATTCCAAAGAATTATCAATACCCATTCGGTAAAAGTGGATATAGTATCAAGAATTTCTTCCCGAAAAAGCTGGTCTTGACTAATGATGAAATCAAATCTGTGGTGGAATTCAAAGATCCTGATAACCCGGGACTGGAGTATTCTCGTGACATTTGGCTACTACTTTACCGTTGCAACGGAATCAACTTCGTTGATCTTCTCCGGATGAGATGGACGGACATCAAGGGTGATTATATCATCTTCTTCCGCAAGAAGACAGAAACCACCAGAAAGAACAATAAAAAGGAAATCACTGTACCCATAACAGAAAAGCTTCGTGAACTCCTTGATAAAGTTGGCGTAAAGGATAGTCCCTTTGTCCTCGGTAAGCTACACGAAGGTTATAAAGAATCGACATTTGAAAACCGATGTCATAAAATATCACAGAAAATCAACCGGGATTTGGCGGTTATCGGCGGCAAATTGAATCTGTCGGTTCCACTCAAGTTGAAAACCGCCAGAGATTCATATGCAACAACCCTGATGCGTGGTGGTATATCAAAAGATGAAATTGGGTCGATGCTGGGCCATTCCAATTCTGTTGTTACGGAACATTATCTGGCTTCACTGGACATCGAAAAAACCCACCAGATTAACGCTGTCCTTTTTTAAAATTTTTCCGCCAAGTTTTCCGCCAAGTTTAATGAAAACAGAAGAAAAAGGATGGACAAAAAAAATATTAATTAATATTAATGATAAGGAATACAACTAGATGACAAAATTTGTACGGAGCTGATTATCAAAATAATAACCTCTTAATCAATGGGTCCCAGGTTCGAATCCTGGCGGGGAGACCGGGAAATCAACCACTTACAAACGAAAATGTAAGTGGTTTTTTCATTTACGCCAGATTTTCGCCAGAATGTCATAATAAGTTTAAGAATTACACTTTAACCTTATATTTATCGGGCAATGATTTTCAGTTTGGCTTCCGTACTTTCTAAAAAAGCATTGGTTTGATTTAAGTATCCCTGCATTGCATTTATGTCGTCACCAATAATATTCTCACTGAATTCATGTGCTCGTTGCAACATTCTTATGTAAGGTGCTGCATCTCCCTGCTTTGTCAATTTCTTTAATGCCCCTGTATAATCATCCCTGTAAACGGTTGGAATGATAATTTTTGAATGACCAGCCTTAACCAATTCTGCATTCATCATAACTCTTGCTATTCTACCATTCCCATCAAGAAATGGATGAATTTCACTTATCACAAACATCATGTATGCGGCTTTTGAAAACGGATGTGATAGGGCGTTATAAAAATCGAAACTTTGTATCAGTGTTCCCTTGACCAAATTAAAATCTACAAATGCAGTATTACCTGCAAAATTGTTTTTGTCTTTGAATTTACCCGGATTTTTTCCCTCTCTTGCACCGAGTAATACTTTATGGCGTAACGACAACAAATGCAAAAGTTCGTCAGGAGATAAAGGAATGGTTGACATTTCCTTTCGATTGGAAACAATCAGATAAGTTCCTAAAATATCATGACTATCTTCATTTCTGGAAGGAAGCGGTGTATTGGTTTCAATAATTTGTTTTGCTTCAGCAATATCAAAAACAGTTCCTTCAATGTAATTTGAAAAATAACTTTCGAAGAAGGCAAAATTCCGAAATGACTTTTCAGAAGTATTTTTATCGGGTCTGTTTTTGAATTCCTGCTTTTGAAGTTCACGGAAAAGCTCTTCAAACAGTTTCATCCTGCCCGGATCGTATGGAGAACCAAATGCTCTCGCTATAGCAAGAGGCGAGGAAAGAATTCTTGAAGTGTGTGTTGCAAGTAATGCACCTATCAATTTATTGAGCCGCTCAAACTCTTTTTCCATTTTGAGTTCTTCAGCAATTGCCCTTGCACGGTCTCTTACATTGTTTATTTCTTCTTCACCATACACTCTTATGATTTGTTCCAACTTCTCTTCTATTTCAGGCAAGGTCAAACATTTAGATGTTGGGCCTGCATTCTTCGCCGATTGCAGGTTCTCTAAAAATGCCCTTGCTTTTTGAGACATAAACAATTCGCCAAAGATTGGATTATCTCCATTAATGGGTTTGCTACCTTCCAGAAAGCGAATGGTAATGCCGGGAAGAGGCACCTTTTTCGTATAGGAATAAGTCAAAAAAATATGCCCGGCCCCGGTTGGTTTAAATTCAAAAGCCGAACGGTGACTAAGTACGGCGCCAGGGTAAAGTTTACCAAGTATTTTAAACAGGTTTCTTCTTATTATTTCCTCAACTGGTTCAGTGAGGTTTGAAGAATAGATGCGGGGAGCAATTTTTCTTATTTTACTCTCTCTTTCAAGTTTGGAAATCTGTTTTGAAATCCTTGGCTCAGAGGAACCGAAAATTATTTCCTGAAGGTGTATTGGGAAAATATTTTCCATTTTCATTGCATTTAAAGACTAAATTAGAAAATATTTTCCATTAAAGAACGATTATTAGAAAATTATTTCCAAAATAATTGCATAATCTGAAGAAAATTATCTTCACTTAGTAAGAAGTGGGTTATCTTATGAAAGATAATGCTTGTATGGGTCCCAGGTTCGAATCCTGGCGGGGAGACGAGAAAAATGCCACATTCCGCGGCATTTTTTATAGTCGGTTGCCTGCCCTCGCGAAAGCGGAGGTCAATTAGGCATTGTCAGTGTTTAATTGAAAATTCAATCGAAAAATTGTCAATATATCAATCGAAAATGAAATTGAAAATCCGGAATTGACAATTGACAATCGTGTAATCTTTTGGGTGGTTTTTTGTTTTACGCCAGATTCCGGCCGGGAATTGGGTAAATTTCATCATCTTCAAGTCCTTGTCTGAAGCCTTCGATAGCGTTTAATTCAGTGTACTGCGATCCTGGCTTAATAATTTCTAAAAAAAACTTATTAAGCCAAAGAAGTAAGTTTGATAAGAATCCGAAAATACTCATCAAGCTAGAGGGCGACAGTTAATTAGCAATGATAACAGCGAGGCCGATAAGTCCCAGAACCAGCAACCATCCCCATAGTTTTGCCTCTTTGTTCTTATCTTCTACTGAAACCATCTTTTGTTCGTAACCCACTAATTCCCTCTTGGTTTCAAATTTTGTTTCCTGAACAGTTGTATACCATGTTACCTCTTCTTTCATCAGTAATCTCACAGCATCTTTTATCGCCTCACTGTTGGAAGTGTTTTTAAGTAAATGTGTAAAGATAACTTTGTTATCCTTTGTGCGTATTACATATATTTCAAATTCGGGTCTTGATTGATCGAGCACTTTTGCTGTTACTGCGAAAGGAATACCATGTTTTGCCAGAGAACCAATCACTTTCTCGCTGGTAGGATTTAATTCCGGAAGTTCGAAGATCTCTTTTAGTGTTTTCGGTGTATATGGCTGAAATTTACTATAAAACCCATCTGCTTTTTTCAGACCGGTAAAAAATGAATTCGTAAGTTCAGGAAAGTATTTTATCTGCGTTCCATTAATCCTGTAAAAATCCAGGATGGCGAGAGAAATGGGTTTGCTTACTTCTTTATTACTTTGATTCACGAACAATATACTTCCCATTTTATGATATTCTGTCTTTTCAACATCTTTTGTGACAGGAATTTGTCTTTCTTTATAGATAGGTTCATCTAGGTTGTCCACATATTTAGTTGTATAACAAGATGTTAAAAGCAAGAAACTGATCAAAATTATCATTGATCCGGAATAGTATTTCTTGAACGGTGGCTTCATAAATGGCAATTTGGTTTAAACTAACTTGGTCCTTTACCTATAACAAGAGAAACGCTGGCTTTTCCTTGAGTCAGGGTAGAGTTTGCAGCAGGTACTGTAAGGAGCACTTTATTCTTCTTAACAATGTCGGAATTTTCATAGGAAATTTTTTTTATTTTTATTCCTTTTGACGCAAGTATGCTTTTTGCATTTTCCAGTGTGTAACCTCGCAAGTCAGGCATTGTGATTGTCTGATTCTGAGAGGGCGTCCTTCTGTCAGTTTGTGTTTGATTCTGAGTTTGCCTTGTATTTGGGGATGAGACTGGAGGATTGTTGTTGATAGGGTAGGTTACCGGAGTATCCTCATATTTGTTTGTCCTTAATTCACGCGTGGATATCTTAGATATTATAAAGATAATAATGAGCATACCAATGATAGCATTACCGATAATAATAGTACGATGGCTTTGAAACCAGTCTTTTTGGGTTTGTTTATGACTTACTGTCGTTTTTGAGGGCTGAACCGGCCTACTCTTAAGAGCCTCAAGTCTTGTTATTTGATGTTGGGCTTGTTGTTCATAATTTCCGTAAGGAAATTCTTTAAGGTATGAGCGATAACTTTCTTCCGTATTTAGAGATTGGGCATGGAAGTATGCATTCTGGTCAAAAGTATCGAGTCTGGTCCTGGCAATAAGGAGATTCTGGCTGGCAGGATATTTTAAGATGAAATTTTGATAACTTTCCTTGGTATTTGTTCTTCTTGTCTGCTCCCATAACTTTAATTCATCTCCTATCAATGTTTCCTGTTTAGGAGGCATTACAACTGCTAGCTTAGGTAGTATCGACCGTGTATGGCCACTTTGGAATGATTCGACAGGATCGATCTGATCAGGATCTAATGTACAGAAACCTTTAAGTTTGTTGACATAATACCTTACCGAGTCATGGTTTGATTGTAGTAATTTGTTGAATAACTCAGACCTAGATGGATTCTTGAAGTCTGTCCCACTAAATAGAAAGTTGTCTTCTGTATTAAATCCACCATTGTAAGTGTCATTCCAAAGACTCTTATCGTATTTTACTGCCTCAATGGCAGTAATTAAGACCCAAAATGAAAATCTGTCAATTTCTTTCCAACCGGATGTGCCAGACGCTCTGGATGGATGCTGATATTCACTCCTACCTGATTCCGTGGATTTTAACTGGTAGCTGTCGAGCAGGGGGATATACATACCGTCATAATCGATCAGCTTGACCGATATACTATTTTGAAACTCCTGTATTATAATATTACCGTGCTGTATGTCGCCATGAACAACCTTTTCATTCTCGAGGCTCTTACTAACCGAGATCAGTTCCTCCTGTAAACTGGTTAGCACATCAGTATGATGGATATGTTCTGTAACAAAATCATTGATGAGCTTACCCTCAATCCAATCCATCTTAATTACTGGGTATAAAGATCCATTTATACGCAATTCATCTTCACATAGTTGAAAATTAGTCTTCCAGGAAGAATGTACATTTGAAAGATAGTTGCTCAGTAGTTTGTATCGGATAAGAGTATCTAAATGAAAAGTGTGGAAACATCGGATTGCATATTGCTGCCTGCTATCTGTTGCTTTAAGCACAACGGCAAAATTTCCGCTGGCAAAAATGAAAGATTTATATGGTACGGTTATACAAGGTATAAAGGAGAGGTGCGAAAGGGTTTTGAAAGCGTTGCGACCCTCTTTTAACAGTATATTATCATATTCACCAACCTGTGGAAACATTTGAATAAATTAGTTCGTGGGATAATTAATATTATTCTGGTGTGGGTTTTTGAGGTTCAATTTGTTCTGTTGAGGTTATTGTTGCACTATTAGTTTTTGATGTGTTTTCTATACTCTTGTTGTTATGCGTCTGAATTGGAGATTTGCTGATTTTTTGATCTAAACGGACATGGTAAAGAATTAAAAAGACCATCAGCACTAAGCTGATAACTAGCAAGATTATAATGAGCCATAATTTCTTTTGTAAACTTCTTTGAAAATCTTCAAGAGATTGGATTTTCGTTGCTAGTTGAAGTGTATTTTGTTCTAGCTCTTTTAAGTCATTATTCGCCATATGAGGAATGTTTTCTGAGATTTCAGGGGTATTGAGCAGTGTCGCCGGAAGGGATTCTTCAAATTGAAAATCATCCGGAGGGATTATTTCAAACGTAGTTTGAGAGTTGTCAATTCGGATAATTATTGCAGAAATATCATCTTCTTCCAAGCGGTAATCTGACCAGAATTTCGTGCAAAAGGCAAGCAATTCTTCGAAATTGTCAACGGCAGCAAGTTCATGATGTGTGTCCAGATCATCAAGAAGTAACCGGGATAAAGCATCCGTAGCCAGGATGATGACATCTCCTTGATGTGTTTCGAAATCTTTCACTATAAAGTTATCCTGGCTTACTTTATTCTCAAGAAAACGTCTTGTGTTCAGAAACTGACTGCATTGATTTATTTCAGTGGAATTATTTGCTGGAAATCCGGTGATTTGATCATCTCTAATTAAAAAAAGATTGGTGTCGCCACATGAAATGACCTTGAGCAGACCGGGAGAAAATTGTATTCCGAGAAATGTGGAGGAGGCGCCGACCTTGAGCATTTCTCTGTCAAGGAAATTGATTCCCGGATCATCGCTCAGCTTAAAATCACTATTATGAAATTTTTGGGCACAGAAATTGAATCCGTCGATGATCTTTTGATATTCAAAGGTCGGATTATTAATAAAATGAGCTGTTATTAATTCAGCCCAGTATTCCGCGTTAAAACTTTGGGTGGCCCCATCAGCAAGGGCATAACAATTAGTGTCAAGCTTGTATGCAAACTTATCCTGGATATGATTGTAAAGTCCTGCCGATCTTTTATGTAACTGGAGAATCTTGATACTCATTGCTAGTTAAATAAAGGTCTGGTGCCAATATTTAAGAAATTCATAAGCGTGATTGCGCTTCCATTAAAAACATATCCTCTGGCATGATTCTCCATTGCTATTCCAATATTTACTGCCTTCCATATCATATGTTCGCTGAGTGGAGTTGATATTTCAAACAATAACCTTGCGAAATCATTCTTAATGTTTTGCAAGGTGCTGGGAAATATGATTTCATCTCCAGGATGTGAGGAAAGATGCATATTGAAGATATTAACAGAGCCCCACCGTGTCTGGAGCATTCTTATTACATTGGCCTCATTCAGTAATAACTCAAAGTTTGGCCCGGCATCGGTCGCCTCTCCGTCAGTCACGTTAATAAGGATCGGGGGGTGACAATCTACATGGTTTCCCCAAGTAATCCAGTCAGTGCAAAGTCGCTTTGCGTTTTCAAAAGCCTTAGTCATAGGAGTTTCGCCATAAGCATATGGCTTGATCCAGTATGGTCTTTCATTTTGATCCACTCCAATGACTGACTTAAAAACATTATCTATTGGTTGAACCCATCTCCCAGCCAGTGCCCCTTCCCAGCCAGATCGGACCTTATCACCTCCGTATCCGATTACAGCAAGTTCAAATCGATTCTTTAGATTTGAACCTCCCACGCGACATCTTAGCCCGATTTCAATGATAATCCTATTGACAGCAGTTGCCAACTCTTCTGATTTTTTATGGGATGAATTAGCAAAACTTTCATTCATTGACCCGCTCTGATCCAGTAAAAAGAGGATCAGACATGGATGGGCACTGTCGATTCTTAAGTTATTCTGATCTAACATGTTGTAAATTTTAAATTATTGATAAGGATTTCCTCCTCCAGGATATTCGTCTCCATGGGATTTTTGAGGAGGGGGTGGAATTGGAGGAAGTGGATTAGGATTCGGATTATGATAAGGATCAGGATAAGGAGGATTAGGAGGAGTAGGTGTTGGTGTAGGTGTTTGGAATGGCTTTGCAATCCTGGGATCTTCTCCAAATCTGTTAGCGGCTGGGGAAGGAGGCGAGGGAGGTGCAAAAAGTAAATAGAGTGCATAAATGGTATTGATAAGCGGCACGAACATGATCATAACATATCCGCCGCTGACATCCATATCATGCAGCCTCTTCACAGATTGAATCAAGAAAAGAATATAGCTAAGTGCCCATAAAAGATAACATAGGATCGCTACAATTACCATTCTGTCATAGGCAGCAAAAATAAAGATGCCATAGAGGAGTAATCCAAAAAGGATTATACAGACGGTTGTAATAATGTACTGCTGCCTCCTCATTCGTCCTTGTGTTGAAAATAAATTTACGCCCATAGTATTAATGATTATTTGTAAATTTTGCTCTTCACGCTATGTAGATTCTTATAGCCATCGTTTAATTGTTTCAATTTTTCTTGCTGAAGGTCATGCCGCTACCTGTCAGGTCCCAGCCGGTAATGGCCCCGTTCTTACCACCACGTCCAATGAAGTACATTTTATTGACGGTCCGATTCGTCTCATAATCTTTGATCATCAAGCCTTGGCCTTCCTGGATATATTTATACTTCAATGATTCATTGGATTCCATATCAATTATTTCAAGGGTGCTATTATCAAGGAAATGAAGACTCTTTGGCGGATTGCATTTCTCGCATACATAAGTTCCGGAAGTCTGTGTCAAGTTTAAATCCTGCATTGAACATGACTGGATCAAATTCACAAACGCAAGTAAGAAGAATATCTTCAAGGCTTTCATTATTTAATGGTTTTAGTGATAAGTTCTTCTATTCGACAGCCTCTTTTAACTTATTTTTTACCTTATCATACTGATCATTAACTATTTTCTCCCCTTTTGCATAAGCCTTACACGTGTTGGAGCAAAATCCTTCCCTATGGTCTTGTTCTGGCGCAAACTTCCGGGTGCCATGGTAAGATTTTGTGTCATATAATTTTCCACATCGATTGCAGAAATATGAAACATCCATATCGATAATCTCAGTATTGCATCGATTGCAAACAATTTCTTTCGTGACAACCTTCCAGTCCTTTTCCTCAAAAAATGATACTTTTCGGGTGTGAATATTCCGTGATAATTCTTCTCCACAAATCGTGCACTTGGTGATGGTTCCGTATTCTACTTTCTTCATTGTTATTGTTTCACATGCAATGAAAAGTAGAAAGAAACTGCATATAATTATCACTAGATTAACCTTCAGCATAAATATCGGGTCAGTAGTGTCCGGTTATAAATTAAACAAATTCAATTGATTATCTTTTTTTACATTCAGAATAGCACTTATTTTTATCACTAAATAACTCATTTATAGGCGTTTTATCTAAAATACAAAATTCCATGACCTGCGACATCGTATATAATGATTCTTTGATTTGCCAGTGCTTTTTTGCAATAGCCAGGAGAAGATATGTGCATAATGCGATCCAGATCTGGGTATACACGGCATTTTGTGAGTTGCCATAAAAAGCCTTGATCTTCAGGTGCTGTTTGATCCACTTGAAGAATAACTCGATTTTCCATCGTTCTTTGAAAAGTTGCGCAATAGTCAAAGCTGGTACGTTAAAATTGTTAGTCAGAAAGATGAATGTCTTCATTTTCTCTGCATCATAGTAACGGATGCGTCTCAGGGTATCAGGATAGTTCAATGAGGAGTAAAAGCCTTTCAGTCGTATTACCTGGTCACAACGAAGACCGGTAGTTTTATCCACTTTGCTTGCCCTTAAACGCTTAAACTGCATATTACTTTTGCCTCTGATCACAAAGAACGATGCACTTCTATTAAACCGGTAAAGCCGCTCTAAGTCGATGTATGCACGATCCATCACATAAAAGGCTCCTGGTTCGAGTACAAGTGAGTCCAGGATGTTGATATCATGAACAAGATCCTCGGTAATCTGCACAAAAGTTGGAATAGAGCCACGAAAGTCAAGCAGGATATGTGCTTTAACTGCCCCCTTATTCTTTCTGAACCTGGCCCATGGGAACAAATTAAGGCAAAGATCAATCGTGGTACTGTCCAAGGCATATGCAATATTATCCAGTTCAAGCTTAAAGTCATTCTCCGTTCTATAGAGATCTCTGGCGGTTGCAATAAGGGTCTGGGCAAAATCGGCATACATTCTGTAATCCCTGAATTCATTAGCATCTGCAAGAGTAGATTTTTTAACAAGGTAACGAATGCCGACATGATAAAGTTTCTCAGGAATTGCATTCAGACAAGACTCAATATCACGAAGGCTTTCACGTCTGGACAATTGAGCAAGGCTCATAACAAGGATTTGCTGCCTTGTTGTAAAACTTTGAACCTTATAATCACCACCGTATCTGTCAACACATTTATTAAACTCATACCAGGGAATTAATGACATTAATTGCGCAAAAACCGATTTACCATTGTTCATCAGCGGAGTATTTCCGCGAAGATCGAGGTAATTTCAAATCAAAAAATCAAAGAACGTGTGTTTATTTATTGAAATATAGTTAGTTACAAGCTTTTAAAAATTCAACAACCGGACACTACTGATATCGGGTCAATAATATGTTTAAACAGTGAATTAATTGTTTCGAAAATTACATTTTTTTGTTTTAAAAACATAATCAATTGTTATTTAGATTATTTTCAATTTCATCAAGAAGATTGTTCAATGTCTCGCTTGAGCTTTCGGTAACATGGTTAATGCCATTAATTATTCTCCCCTGCAGCTTGCAATAACTGGAGCAATAACCTATGCTCATGTATTCATCTGATTTTTCATCTTTTCTCAATGCTGTTTTGGTTGATGAAAAAAATTCTTTGCTGCAATTAGAACATTGAACGTGAACTGTGAAAGAGACTTTTTCATTGCCACATGATTCACAGTAACCTTTAAGGTATCTTATCTGATATTTTTCACTTTCACTAGGACTAACCCTTAAAGTTTCCACCGAACTAGAGATTTCCTTTCCACATACTTTACAATTCAAAATCACACCATCCCGAACCTCTGTAATGCATGAGTAGGATATGGTTAGAACAATAAAAGCATTTATGAAAAGGATAACTACGTTTTTCATAATCTAAAAAAATTTTCATTTTAAAGATTATTAATCCTGAGGTCTATGACAACAAGAGTTTATGTGCAATTAACAATGAATCCATTTAGTTAATGACAAATATAATGAATGTTTTAAAGTAATTTTCTAAGTATATGACAAAAATTTACAAATATTTTTAAATTTATCTATATCATTGCACCACCAACAATTTAATTAATTATTATTACTGTTCCCTCTTTCGTTTGTTCTCCCAGGGCATCATCCGTTTGGAGTTGATCCGATAAACAGTGATTCACGCCGAAAAGACCTGAATATCTATCACTTACAGCTAAAAATGTAGGTGGTTTTTATTCACGCCAGACCTTGGGGAAAGAGTAAGATGATTTGGTGATTTTTGATTTATATTTACTACTGATGCGTTAAAAATTGATTATACAAATAACTCATATTGTTCTTTGACATTTTGATTGACTTGTATCTCTGTAAGTAGCTCTGTTATTTGCGTTTTATCACATGTAGATATTCCTAATATTTGCATTATCTCGTAAATACTGAGTGTACTTTGAAGCTTGAATTTGACAAAAGCTACGATGAGGTAAGTGCAGATAGCTACCCAGATATGGATGTTTACTGCATTCTCAGAGTGACCCCATAATGTTTTTATTGTCAGGTTCTGTTTAATCCATTTAAAGAACACCTCTATTTGCCAACGATTACGGTACAGGCGAGCGATTTCTAGAGCGGTTGCTTCGAAGTTATTGGTAAGAAAGATGAATATCATGTCTTTCTCATCATCGTAGTATTCTACCATTCGTAGCGGTTCCGGGTATAGTCGCTTTGATTTAGGTCCCTTAAGTTGAATGGTCTTATCGCTTCTTAATCCGGATTGCTCATCAATATTGAAATTGCAGTCAGTAACCATGTAATCCAATGTCACTTTTGCTCTGGTCACAAAGTATGCCCCTACATTATGCATCTTGTATAAGGCGGCAAAGTCAATATAGGCTCTATCCATTAAGTAGATCGCATAAGGAAAGGGTTCTATCTCGTCCAGAAAATTGCTGTCGTGGTATTTACCATCGGTGATAAAAATAAAAGTTGGAATGCTTCCTCTTAAATCGAGCATCGTGTGAACTTTTATTGCTCCCCGAGAGTACTTTCCTGGTGCCCAGCTAAATAGCTTGATGCTTAAAGATATTGTGGTTGAATCTAAAGCAAATACGTCGTTTTCAAGATCAATACTAGGGATAGGGGTATTCGCATAAAGGGGTCTGACGGTTTTAATCAAATAGTCTCCAAAATCTGCGAAAATCCTCCAGTCTCTATTCTCGTTTGCACGGGAAAGTGTTGATTGATTGACATTTTGCTTTATGCCCAAGTGATAAAGCTTATTTTTATGCGCTTTCAAGCATAGGCAAATATCTCTAAGGGAGTTAAGCGAGGTTAGCTGGCCAAAGAAAAGCTGAACAAACTGGTTCCAACAATTTAGCTCTCTAACCCGATAATCCCCCTGATATCGAGTAACACACTTTTCAAACTCATATTTGTTGATGAACTGCAATATCTGAGCAAAAACATACTTACCTGAGTTCATAATTTTGCACTTTGTGCGCGCAAAACTACAAGTCAATTCAAATCAAAAAATCAAAGAACGCTTATAATAAATTTATTATCAATAATATATAAAGTTTTTTTTAAAGTTAACGCATCACCAGTA
>Ga0247841_10008583_pt1 | contig 14642 bp, 12 predicted proteins | sample LaCruzMarch2015__2_FD_192410 | JGI IMG/M metagenome (GOLD analysis project Ga0247841, IMG submission 192410) | Freshwater microbial communities from meromictic Lake La Cruz, Castile-La Mancha, Spain - LaCruzMarch2015_18m | ecosystem: Environmental > Aquatic > Freshwater > Lake | place: Spain...
ATTCCTCCATTCCTCCATTCCTCCATTCCTCCATTCCTCCATTCCTCCATTCCTCCATTCCTCCATTCCTCCATTCCTCCATTCCTCCATTCCTCCATTCCTCCATTCCTCCATTCCTCCATTCCTCGGTCAGATTGGGGTCACGGTCAGATTGGGGTCATGCATTGACTGTTGACAATTGGGCAAGCTTCTGCAGCTGCCGGCGCAAACGCACATCGCGCCGCTGCGCTGCGGCCATGCGCTTGCGCGTCTGCACCACCGCGCTGGTGCTGATCCCGAACCGCACGCCGATCTCCTTCAAGCTCGTTCGGCCCACACAGGCCGTGCTCGCAAGCCACAATGCCGCCCGCCGCGCTGCGCGTGCCCCGCTCGCTTTCTTGATGATGTCCGCCTCCGTCGTGCGATAGGCCTGCGCGACTGCCCGCACCACCGCCGCCACCGCCGGCGCCACCAACCGCGCGCGACTGCGCTCCGCCTGCGCATCCTTCTCCTTGCGCTGCAGCAGCATGCGCCGGATCTTCTCCATAAATCGATCCTTGCCCAGTACCAATTGTGCGCGCGCCAGCACGCGCGGATCCTCCACGCCTTGCAAGAGGCCTTCTTCAACAAACGCAGCATACGCCTGCTGCTGCGCCCGCTTGTTCTTGCCAAACCGTGCTAGCGTGTCCTCGCGCACCAAGGCGGGATGGGCGGGCGCAATTCCAAGAAACGCGCCATAGCTGCTCCAGCGATACGCGCGCACACCGGCGCGCTTGGCTGCCAGATCCTGGGCGCCTGCAAGCGTGGCGACAGGATTGAGGTGAATGTACCGGCTGACGGTCGCGCCATACGCATTCTGCTCGACCACCAGCGCCGTGTATCGGCCTTGAAAAACATGTCCGCTGCGGCCGTGTTTTGCATTGCTCGCAATGCTGTACGCCGTCAGCAGTCGTTGCATGAAGCGGCCGAGGTTCGCCACCCGTGTGCGCACTAATAAATGAAAATGATTGGACAGGACTGCATACGCGTGCAGTTCGACACGGTAGCGCGCGCAACTCTCGGCAAGCTGTGCCAAAAACAGCGCATAATCGCCATCGTCAAAAAACACGGTGCCGCGATCATTGCCGCGGTTGAGCACGTGATACCACATGCCGGGCGCTTCTATGCGAAGGGGACGTGCCATGCGACTAGCATATCATACTGAGTATGAAATGTCAACAATCAATGCATGACCCCCTGCTCTGGACACGTGGCGCTACAAGCAATACGCAAGTAAATCTTTTAATCTAGAGTTCGCTGATACGCCGGACCGCAACTGCGTGCGCCGCGCAATATGCCAGCACATCGGCGCGCATGAACATGGCGCGCTGGCCGTTGCGCTCGGCCGCAATCTCGACGCCGCTGCGCCGCGGCGCGCCACAAAGCACAAACGCACGCATTTCCGCGTCGTCATAGGTTGGATGGCCGACCACCAAGTATGCGCCCGGCGGCGCCATTGCTAATTGCTGCATCAGGCGCCCGGCATAGTCATAGTTGTCCACCGGCGTTTCTTCCAACGGCAAGCGTTGCAGCGGCAGGTTGTACAGCAGTCCTTCCTGCGTGGCCAGCGCCGCCAGGCGATCGCGCAAGCCGTAGTCATGCAGCCACTCCACGCCGACGTGGGTGTCAAGGTACGCCACACGCAGGCCCAGCGCGCGCAAGTGCCGCAATTGCGCCGCGACTTCAATCATTAGCTCATCCAGCGCCACGCGCGTGTCATGCAGCGCTTGGGGATAGTTGTAAAAAGCGCCGTCCGGCGCCAGCAAGTGCGGCACAGCACGCCGCGGCGCTACCGGGCCCCAGCGCGGTTGATCCCATTCGCAGGTCAAACAGACATGCAGCCCGATGTTAATGTGCGACAAGTCACGCAACCGCGCCGCCGCGTCCGCAACATGCGGCGCGCAGGCGATGAGCGAGACATTGCGCAAGATGCCCTCGGTGCATGCGTCATACGCGGCGCGATTGGCGCCGACGGCCACGCCGATGTCATCGCCGCGCGTGACCAGGATGGTGGTGCCCGCCGTGCTCAATGCATCACTTCTTTGTTGTCAGATCCGTCGGACCTGTCAGACCGGTCCGCCTGTTTTGTCTCATGCGCCCACCGTTTGCTGGTGCGGCCGGTCGGTGTCGGTCCGCAGACACCACGCAATCATTTTTTGCTGCAAATCCAGCGCCACCTCGCGCAAGGCCGGGTCGCCCCAGCGATTGTCGAGCTCCCACGGGTCCTGCTCGATGCCGTACAGCTCATTGCCGCCCGCCAGGCGCACAACCAGTTTGTGCGTCGCCGTCCGCACCATTTTCGTGCGCGCCATGCTCGCGGGATGTTGTTGGTAGGTGCGCTGCTTGCCGTTCAACACCGCCGGCACGCCCTGCTTGTCCGCTTCGCTAAAGTTGAAGCGCGGCCACATTTCCTCTTCATGGCCGCCATCAGCAAAGACGGCTTCCTTGCCCGGCGCGCCGTGCAGCAACGGCACGAGCGACGTGCCATGCACACCCCAGTCCGGCGCAAGACCAAGCAGGTCGAGAATCGTGCCGGGCAGGTCGACATGCTCGCTCAAGCCCGTGACCCGCATCCCGCGCGCCAGCCCCGGCGCCGCCACAATCAGCGGCGCGCGCAGAATGCAGTCAGCCATGCACGTGTCCCATTTCTCAATCAAGCCGTACTGCCCGGCAAAATCGCCGTGGTCGCTGGTGAACAGCACGATCGAGTTGTCGCACAAGCCCTCGCGTTCGAGGCACTCGAGCACGATGCCGATGTCGCGATCCACGCGCGACACCATGCCGTAGTACACCGCCTGCACCTCGCGCAAGGCGCGCTCGCTGATGTCCATCCCGGTGCGGATCTCGCGCATGCCGCGCAATGGCAAGGGCGCATTGCGCGGCAGGTCGTGCGGCCAGGCTCGCAGCGCCGCCCGGTCGTACATCGAGAAAAACGGCTCTTCGACCCGATAGGCCGGATGCGGCGAGCTCATGTTCACCTGCAAGTAAAACGGGCGCGTCCGGTCGCGCACCTGCGTCAAGTATTTTACTGCTTGCTGCGCCCGATTGATATCGGCAAAGCCGCGCACCACGCCGTCAATCCGCCCGCTGTGCAGCGTGCCGTCGCCCGGGATCATGCACGCCACCGGCTGATCGGCGGTCGGCACGGCATGCTCGGTAAAAGCCAGGTCATGGAACGGCGCGACAAAGGAATGGTAGTCGGCGGCGCCGTCGCTGCGCTGCTTGTGCTGCTCCTCGCCGGCAAACAAGTTTTCCCAGACATGATTGTGGCCAAACACGGCCGTCTCGTAGCCCTGTCGGCGCAGGAACGCCAGCAGATTCGGCTGATCTGCCGGCAAATGTTGGTGAATCGTGCGGAAGCCATCTGTGTGCGGATAGCGTCCGGTCATCATCGCGATCCGCGACGGCACACATTTGCCATGCACGCTGAAATGCTGCTCGAAGACCACGCCCTGCCGCGCAAGCTGGTCGAGCCGGGGTGTGCGGCAGTCCGGATTGCCCATGAAGCCGGGGCAATCCGCGCGCATTTCGTCGCTGGTTATCAGAATGACATTCAACGGGCGGACCGGCGCGGGCGCTGTGGCAGTTTGTGTACTCACGGGGTGAATGCGTCGTGGATGAAGCTGTGAAATATGGTATCAGACCCGGCTATACTGTTTTACTATTGCGTTTGTGCTGCATTTTTTTTAGTCGCCGGGTTTGGCTGATGCAGGCTGTTGTGCCACATCTTGACAAATGGCGCCGCTTGATCACTGGTGTAAAACGGCAAGCCGATCAGTTTGTACGTTGTGTTCTTGAACAGCACGGCAAGCTTGTGGGTTTTTTCTATTTGCACAAGGAAATCTTCCTTCCATTGGTCGTCTGCCCGAAATTTCTTGCCTTTGGTTTCCACAAAGATTTGGTAGACAATATGGCGCCGGGTCTTCTTTTCAATGGCAAACAGGACAAAGTCCGGCTCAACGGCGGCGCCATCAGAAAAGCGATACAACTGAAACAAGCGCTCGTTTCTCAGCAAGTAGACCTGTTCATACTGTCGCCGCAGGGTCTTTATTGCCGCCTGGACAAATTTCACAAATTTCTTTTCCTCGGACGTCCCATAATTTTCGTCATAGACATACCAGGATTGATTTTTAAGCTCAAGGTGCAATTCGGGATTGTTCGTTTCACACATGCCGATGCCGTATTCTTGATCGCCAGCCGATGACACCACAATATTGAGCTCTTTGTCTTTGACTTTTGCCGCGATGGCATGCGGTTTGAACTCTTTTGTTCCCCTGTACTCGGCCGTGCCATTCTCTATGAGAAGTGCGAGCTCCGTCAAGACATGACCGGCCGCCTTGAGCCGATTGTCGGCCGTAAGATCCGCCACATCATATTCGTGGCCTTTCACCTCAACCTGAATCTGCCCAAGATACTTGTCAGACGCGATAAATTCGCGGACGGAAGTGAGATGCGGGAAATAGCGCCGCAGCCGGTCAAATGTGTAACATTTGTTCCTGCACAGCGCCGTTCGCACAAGCTGCACACCAAACGAACACAATGCGTATGCCTGTGTCTGGGTTTCCTCAAATACAAGCTGTTGCTCGCCCAAAATCTGCACATCGCGCGCAAAACTGGTAGGCAGCGCATACGTGAAGCCTATCTTCAGATGCATGTCGCCAAAGCCGAAAATATCGCCGCGCGTGTTGGCCGTTTTTTCGTTGAGATACAGGTGCCCGTGCTGCCAGAAATCCGTCTGTTTGAAGGAATCTTTGACCCGCACATGAATCTGGCGCGCGCGTTCCGCCATGATGCCGGTTTGAATCAAGGCCTGGCGCAATTCGCGAATATAGCGGGGATTCGACGAGCTGTGATAGTGCAATTCCTCCAAGACACGTAGCTCGCTGTCGGGTTCGTCATCGTATTTGCGCTTGAACCGCTCCTGGCTCACCGCTAATTGAAATGGAAAGTAGCGCGCGCCACGTCCGATCAACTGCGCTTCTTTAATGGTTGTTGGCCCGGGCTTGCCCGCTTTCGCATCGCGTGTCTCATACAAGCGCACAATATCGAAAAGGTTCAACACATCCCAGCCCTCGTTCAACATATCCACCACAAACACTGCCCGAATTTCGTTGTCTGGCCGCTCAAGCTCGTTGAGCTCAACCTGCAACATTTCACACTCCTTGGCGGAATTGACCAAGCGGCAGTATGCCGCTGAAAACTCCGCTTGCAGTTCACGCACCAGGTTGGGCAGGCTTATCTTGTTCTGCGCAAAAAAGGCAAACGCTTTTTGTACCACATCACTTTGCCCACGCGCGGAAATCTCTGCCAAACGCTCTGGGCGCAGCGCGTGCAGTGTCTTCTGAAATTCCTGCGCAAACGCGTCGGATTCGGGAATGGTGCGTGATTTCAACAGCATGACCGGCTTGATTTGCAGACCATTACGCTCGGCCACTTTGCGCCGATACTGACTGACCACCAGCGCCTGCAAGGCGCGCTCCATCGGTTCAAGATTGGCCTGCAAGACTTGGACATCTTTTGAGAAACCCTCTTCCCGAAACTGCTTCAACGTGTAGTCAAATAAAATCTTGTCCGCATACTTCTCCGCCACCAGCGGATGCGTCAACTCGACCGTGGCAGTAAATTCGAGCATAATATTGTCAGCATTGGACTTGAAGATCTTGTTGACAGTTGCCTCCCACGACGTCAATTCTTCGCATTCCTCCTTGCTCAGTTTGCCCGCTTTCGTCAAGGTGCTGATGTGATGCGCCTCGTCAGAAATCAAGACAATTTTCCGATCCGCAAAGTCATCATAGGTGAGCGCGCCTTCGCGCGGCGTGTTGAGCCGCGTGTGCAGACCTTGAATCGTGGTGAATGCCACGTTGATGTCGTCTGCGCCACTCGTCTGGAAATTGTCGACCTGACGGATGCGCACGGCACGTCCGTCGTAGAGAATTTTATCGGCAAATTGATACTTGGGCGACAGCGGATTCAGAAAATTGGCTTTCGTTTTCTCAATGATATTGGTGCTGTTCACGAAGAAAAGGAAATTGCGAAACCCTTTGTCGTACAGGTGCAGCATAGCCGCGGCCATGACCAGCGTCTTGCCGCTCCCGGTTGCCATGTGGAAGAGCAATTGGCTTGGGCTGATGCGCAGCCCATATTTTTCCAAATAGTACAGCAGGCGTGCCAGCGCCTCTTCTTGATATCTTCTCAACTGAAACGCTGGATTAAGGCTTTTCAGAATGAAGTCAGGCAGCGCACGAGGAATCATGGCGCCGCGCCAATATGCATCAAAATCCTGCAGTAGATTAGGCATGACCCTTCCCGTTGCCGGTCTTGTGCGGCAGCGCCTTGGTGGTTTTCGGCAGTTGCTTGTCTTCCGACACAGCGCGGCGCTTGAGCTTCTGCACGTCTTCGTCGGCGGGCAGAGATTCGGGGTAAATGCCCCGCTTCTTCAGCACAGCGCGCACGGCCTTGCTGTTGCGCACATGCTCGTCCGCGATGGCGTGAACTCCCTGCATCTGCTCGTCCTTCTTGATATTGAAAATCGTAATTTCGTTGGCGAAGTCTTTGGCCTTGATGGTAATCGTCGGCAGAAAATCGGCCAGGGCGCGGCCGGCGGGTACGCCTATTCGGTTTTTCATGTCTTGGGTCGCGTGCCCGCCGAATAAGGCTTGGTCGCCTTTGCTGCGGATGATGGCAAAACCCCTGTCATCAACCCCGCGTTCGTAGATCACGCCGGACAGCTCGCGTTCCGACAAACTTAGTTTCGCCCGGGCCTGCAACCGTTCCCAGTCCTTGATGCGTTGTTCGAGCAGCTCCTGCTTGCGCGTCTGCACCGCGAAATAGTTCATCGCGAAAGCAATCTGTTCCTTGCGCGGATCGCCGTTCTGGGCGATTAGGTAGCAGGCATAGCGCGTCAGCATAACGTCGTCAATCTCGCGCATTGCACCAGATCCAATGTCAACCATTTTACTGACGCCAGCAAAATGGTCCTGAATGGCATGCCCGGCGTTCTGACAAGCGGTTTTGGCTTTGTCGATGACGATGGTGAAATTCTGCCATTTGTCATAGCCCAGTAAGCCCTGTAGGGCGCGTGCCAACCAAAACTCCACGCCATCCGCATTTTGGGCATGAACCTCAAAATCATGCGACAGCGCAGTAATCAGATCTTTTCTCATGGTGCATCCTTGCCGTAAAATTGACGATTCAGGTTCTTGTCTGTTTCGCTGACGCCATACGCGGCGTCGTCTATCTCGCTGCAATTCACATGCAACTGATTCTTGTCAAGGCATTCGCAGAGAAACTGTTGCTGCTGCTAAAATTATAGCATAGACCCAGATCCGGCGCGTGGTGCTGGTTGTTGCCGCCGCCGTGCCGCCGCATCCCGCCGCAGCTGACCACCGCTGTGCCTCTTCAATGGGAGCCGCCGCTGTGCGCGCATGCAGCGTCTGCGGCAGATGCGCGCCGCGGCGGTCGCGCCCGTTGCGGTGGTACGCCGGAAATCCGGATGAAGGAAAGGTGGGAGGGATGGTGCAGCGGTAACAAGCGCGGCACGGAGACCGCTCCCACATTGCAGAGGTGCGGCGGTGCGTCAGTAGTCGGTACGTCGGTGAAGTGAAGAGCAGCAGCATGCCCCGCGCGGAGCGCGTGGCGTACGGGCAGACATGTTGGCGCCCCACCGATCTCGCCTCGGTGGCAGAAAGAGATACTGAATATCCAATATCCAACACTCAATATCCAAGGGCGAAGTATCTGCGCAGAACTTCATCATTGGACATTCCTTGCTGCTTGGAGTCCCGTCAAAGGCGGGATTGGATATTGGATATTCGCATTCCCTGCAGTCGCATTAGCGGCGCGGTCCAGCCCGAATTTGGCGGCATCCAAATCGCATAGGAAAGCACCGTCTTGACTAATGTCACACTGGGTGACAATCGCCTTGGAATATACCCCGGCATTGACCACATCGCCCCAGAGCAACGCGGCCATCAGCCGCTGCTGGTACACATACAAAATGCGCAACGAGGCCTGGCCGCGACTGTTGGTGCCGCGCAACACGTGCTTGTGCCACGCCGGATCCGGGCTCGTCACCATCCCGATCGACACGACATGCGTGCCGGCAATCGACACCGCGGTTTTCAGGCTGGTATTGTAATCCAATTCAGCCGCGCCGCCGGCCATGCGCGTGCCGGCCACGGTGCCGTGCCGCACGGCCGATGGCCAGATGGAGCTCATGGCATATTTGCCGGTCAGCGTGTCGGGAATTTCCGCAACATCACCGGCCGCATACACCTCCGGCAACGATGTTTCACAGCGCAAATTAATGACCACGCCCTTGTTGATCTTCAAGCCCGTCTGCGCCGCGAAATCAACGTTGGGCCGCGTGCCGGCGGCGCACACCACCACGCGCGTGGCGATCTGCGCGCCGGACTTTAACGTCACGGCCGTGGGCTGGCCGGCGGCATCCCGCTGGACGGCGGTCACGGATTGGTTCAGCACGACCTCGATGCCCGCCGCCCGGAGCATGGCGGCGCATAAATCGCCGGCAATGGTTTCCAGTTGCAACGGCAGCGGGCGCGCGGCAAGTTCCACCAGAAAAACCTTTTTCCCAATGGCCGCAAGTTCCAGCGCCAATTCAACGCCAACCAGGCCGGCGCCAATGATGACCACCGTTTCGGTCGCATGCACGGCGTGATTGATGGCGTGCGCATCCTCGATCGTGCGCAACGAAAAGCTATTGCAGCCGGCCAGGCCGGCAATCGGCGGGAAGACACTGCGCGCGCCGCTGGCGATCAGCAGCCGGTCGTACGGCAGCACCGCGCCGGTGTCCAGCGTCACCGTGCGGGCCGCGGCATCCATTGCGGTTACCGTGGTATGCCCGTGAAAGGCCACCTGGTAGTGTTGGTGCCAATCCGGCTTGGCCAGCGTGATTTGCGCATCCGTCTTGTGGCCCGATGCGACATAATGGAGTTGGCAACGCGAATAAAAGGTCGCATCCTGGGTGACCAGCGTGAGCGATCCCTGCGCATCCTGCGCGCGAATGGCTTTCACGGCGGCCATGCCGGCGGCACTGCTGCCGATAATCACATAGTTCATGGTGTGCTCCCGCATGCGTTGGGCGCCGGCTCATCGGCATAGATCAAATGCCCGCCGCCGGGGTCGTCAACCTCCACGGCCGTCAGGCAGCGTTGCGGACACACCGCCACGCATGCCATGACGTCGCGCCCGCGACACCCGTCGCATTTGATCATTTTCCCGTCCGCCTGCACCGACGGCCGCGCCATGCCATACGGGCAGCTCATCACGCACATGTAACAGCCAATGCAGATGTCGTGGTCGCATACCACCAGCCCGTCGGCGCCCTTGGTCAGCGCGCCGGACGTGCAGGCTTCCACACAGGCCGGCTCGTCGCAATGGCGGCAGAATTGCGGGAAGGATTTATTCTGCGGATCGGCCTCGACTTTATTGCGGGCGCGCTCGGTGGTTTTCATGCCGGTCGCATAGGCAGTGCGCGTGGTCGTGCCGGTTGAATGCACGGCGATGCAGGCCAGTTCGCAATTTTTGCAGCCGCGGCATTTGCTGCGATCAATGGCTTTTTTCCTCATGCGGCACCTCCAATGCCCAAGGCGCGTTTCTTCTGCGTCATGATCGCGGCGAATTGGTCGGCCGCCTTGACCGGATCCATTTCCACCAGCACGCGCCCGCCCGTGATCCCCGGCAAATCTTCCGTCAGCACTTTGGTAACCAAGGCTGACCCGAGGATCGCCGGCGGCTGCGCCAAATGGACGGTCAAGCCCAGCGCCAGGCCGAAGCAGCCGTCCGCCAGCGCCTGCTCTTCCAGCCATTGCGGCGCGGAAATCACGACCGGCAGTTGCGGAATGTCGATGCCCATCAATTGCGCCAGCTCTGCGGCAACCAGTTCAATGCGGCCAATGGCAAGGCACGGGCCGAAATTCAGCACCGGCGGAATGCCCAGCTTGTCACACACGGCGCGCAAGCCCGGCCCGGCCCATTCCTTGGCCGCTGGCGAACAAAAACCACAATTGGCCAGCCCGCCGGTCGTGCAGCCGGCCGATAACACCAGGATGTCGCGCTTGAGCAGCTCGCGCGTCAAGGCGACGGTCGTGACATCATGCCCGCCCGCCGCAAGATTCGAGCAGCCCAGAATGCCGGCCACGCCGTGAATGGTGCCGTTGGCAATCAGGTCAATCAAGGGCTGCATGGAGCCGCCCAACAACTTTTTCAAGGACTTTTCACTGACGCCGGTGACCACGTCGCGATAGCCGTGCTGCGGCACATCAATCGTCACCAGCGGCCGGCGTGTGCGGTAACTTTCCACGGCCAGCTCGCACAACTTCCTGGCCAGCTCGCGCTCGCGCCCGGGCGTGTCGGCAAGCAGTTCCGCGGAGGCTTGCTTGCAGACGTCGTCAAGGCACACCAGCTTGATCTTGTAGTCCGCGGCAATCGGCTCGATGCCCGACAGCGTGCAGTTGAATTCACTGACCAGCATGTCGATGGCGCCGGTTGACAGCATCAGTTCCTGGGTGAAATTATTGCCGGCTTGCCCGGAAAACACGCCGCTGCCGCAAGCGGCGTTGCGCAACTGCATGTCCTGCCCGACGCAGGTAATGCCGACAATATGAATGCCTTGGGCGCCCGCGGCGCGGCCCAGCGCCTGCCCTTCCTTGGTTTCAAGAAATTCGATCAGGCCGGCGAAGACCGAGTGACTGTGGCCCGTGACGCCAATATTGATGTAGGCCGGGTCTGCCACGGAAAAGCCGGTCGCGGCCGTCCCGATTTCGGGCTCGCCCATGATGATGTCGTTCATCATGTTGGTCAGCGCCAAGCCGTACAAGCCCGTGCAAATGCCCAGATTCAGGCAATGCAGCAATTGGTCAACCGGATCGGTGTTCAGATTGGTGCTGGTCTTGATCAAGGCGTCAAACACTTCGGATTTGGCGCCGCCCGGCAGCAGGCCGACTTCGCGCCAACGCGCCACGCGCGCCGGCAGCGCCATGCGCGCCACCAAGGTCATTTTTTCATGGCGCGGACGGTACAAGTCCGCCAGCACCGCATCCGCAATGGCCGCCGCTTTGGCTGCACAGGTGGCACCCGTGACACCGAGCAAGGCGGCCAGCGCATCGACCGATTCCGGCGCGCGCAGCGTGAGGGGTGACACGCCGGTGGCAATGGCTTTCAAGCGGCGCGCCGTGGATTCGACCACGTGCAGATAGCAGGCCGCGCCGGCCGCCACGGCGCGCAAGAAGCCGCGCGCCACCATGGTGTCGGCCGTCGCGCCGCACACGCCCTTGGGCGCGTCCGGCGTGATGCGGCAGGGGCCGTTGGAACACAGGCGGCAACACACGCCCAGCTCGCCATAGCCGCAGCGCACGCCTTGCTCCACGAAACGGTCAAAGGCGGTGTTGACCGTAGTTTTGGATTGAATAAACTCAGCCAGACCCGGGTCGGCAGTCGCGCAACGATTCATGCAAGGCTCCTTAAACCTAAATACCAGAATAAAAACATAAATGATACTAATATTGTAGCAATTAGCCGGGCACGTGTCAAATGACCGGCGTGGCGGCGGCGCCGCTGGTGTACTTCACAATCTGCACTTTCTCGTGGGTGATCAGGCCGCCGCACTGGGCCTGGTCGAGCAAGGCGTGCAGCACGTCCAGAAACGCGGTGGTCTTGGCCTCGTCGTCGACGATCTCGCAGATCAGCGGCAGGTCGCTGGCCAAGTCCAGGATTTTCGCGCTGCGAATATGACTGCTGCGGCCATAGCCCAGCACGCCGCGCCAGACGGTCGCGCCGGCCAAGCCGTGGGCGCGGGCCTCCTGCACAATCACTTCATGCAGCGGGCGGTGGCCCACTTTGTCGGCTTCGCCAAAGAAAATGCGCAGCAAGCGCGCTTCGCCGTTCAGTTCCATAATGCCTCGTTAATGCCGGACGCATAGTTCAATGAGCAGCAGGCCAAAAATAAATGCCACGGCGCTGCCGCCGAAACTGGCCAGGACATAGAGCGTGCCGTAGAACACCTCGCGCGCCGAAACGAATTGGTGCAATTCATAGATAAAGCTGGAAAAGGTGGTCAGGCCGCCGCAGAAGCCGGTGGCCAGGAACAGGCGCGTGGCCGGCGTCAGCGGCAGTTCGCGCGCCACCAGCGCGGCCAGCACGCCCATGATGAAACAGCCCGCGCAGTTGGCAGCCAGCGTGCCATAGGGCATCGTCAGCGAAACGCGCTGCAGCATGAGCGAGAGGCCAAAGCGCGCCGCCGCACCCAGGCCGCCACCGGCGGCCACCAAGCCAACATTGACCAAGGTGTTCGTTGTCACGCGCTTATTGTAGCAGAGCCGCGCCCGTTCGACAAGCGCGGAGTCCAGAACTCCGGACATAGGATATTCGAAAATGTCCGCAATATTTTGTCAGAAAGTTGACACTTTGTCGGCGATGCGTGCCGAAACCCACGTTGCGGAGGCCGCTGCCGCGCCAACGGTGCGGAGTATACCAGCCCAGGGCAACGCCCTGGGAAATGAGCGGGATGATCAGTGCGCCCTGTCGGGGCGCAGGTAGCAAGGGTGTTTCTCCGTCACACCACCTTGATTACCCCCGCCCCGTCAGGGCGGGAATGCGCGGGATGTGCCATTACCCAGGGCGTTGCCCAGGCTATATTTTTTTGCCCCGTCGGGGCACCACGGCAGTCCGCACTCCGCCAGCCACACGGCACCCAAACTACCACGCACCATCAAGCAGGTGAATTCTGAAATCCCGCGCGATGCCGCCGTGGGCTCGAGAATCCCAATTCACAAAAAAGCGGACAGGTTAGGATCCCCCTGCTGCCGCTGCTGCAACACCCCGTGACGCCTTTCAAATAAGGGACGTAGCGACTCCCCCACGGCCCAGCCAGCGGCGCATGCGCGTCAATTTAAGCGGCTGGAAGCCGCTTCTACGACGGATGCACTCGCTACGTTGACGCGCATGCGCCAGCGGCGGGGCGCCTCCGGCGCACCCACGTGGCGCACAACCACGTCATAGGCCGAACGTCACGACACAACCACTTTGCTTGTGGCGGAATTTCAGATCCGTGTCCCTCGGCATGTGCGGCAACACATTTGGCGTTGCGTAATCTGCGGCATCCGCGGATAACTATGCCGCGCTGCCGTTTGCCTGCTCCTCTCCTTTACTCCTTGTCAATTGCGTGCGTTGAAACTGCGCGCCAGGCACGGGCCGGCCACGGCTACTGCACGCGCCATTTGGCGCCGCGGCCGACGCCCTCGGCCTTGATCGCGCCTTCGTCACGCAGCTGGCGCAGCACCAGGCGGATCATGTCATGACTCACCCACGGGCACGCATCCTCAATGTCGGAAATCGCAAACGGCACGGTGCGGCGCAACACCACGTCGCGCACCGCATCCGTCTTGGCGCCCTTGCCGTGCTTGATCGTGCCGACGCGCTCCTCAAATTCGCCATACGCGCGCAGCAGCACCCCCCAGAAATAATTCAGCCACGGCGCCGCGTCGTGCCGCCCGTCATGCCACTGCCGCGAGCTGTGCTCAAGCACCTCGTAATATGTCTGCTTGGATTCCTCGACAATCCGTTCGAGGCTGATGTAGCGCCCGACCACATAGTCGCTGTGATACAACAACAGCAGCGTCACCAGGCGCGAGACGCGGCCGTTGCCGTCGCGAAACGGATGGATGCACAGGAAATCCAGCATTGCCAGCGGAATGATGACCAGCGGCTCGATGCACAGGTCGTGCGCGGCATGCGCGTAACGTTCGATCAAGCTCTTCATCGCGCCCGGTGTGTCGGCAGCCGTGACCGGCGTGAAGCGCACGCGCTTGAAACGGCCGTCGGGATGCAGCTCGATGATCTCGTTGTTTTTTTTCTTGTACTGGCCGCCGTTTTCGAGCATGTACAAATACATCGTCTTGTGCAGTTCGCGCACGGTGGCGACGTTGAACGTCATCTGCGCGCCGGCGGCGTGGATGCCGCGCAACGCGTCGCGATAGCCGGCCAGTTCCTGCTCGGAACGATTCTCCGGCTGCGCATTGTTGGCGACGACCGCCTCAATCCGGTGATGCGGCGCGGTGATGCCCTCAAGCCGGTTGGACGACTCGCTTGATTCAACCATGGCGGCGTTCTTGAGCGAGTCGAGCATTTCCGGCGTCTGCTGTGAAAAGAGCGCCTGCTTGCCGCGAAACTCGCCCAGCTTTTGCAGCATCGATGCCTGCGCCGTGCTGAATTTCAGCGCCTGCAGATAAGTGTCTGTCAGAGAGTGCATCGGGATTTACAATTTACAAATTACAATTTACAAATTACAATTTACGATTTACAATTCATCATTCATCATTCATCATTGACAAACGGGGTAGCGTTGTGCCAATACAGGTAATCATGCAACCATATTACCCTATTTTTATTTTTTTGTCAATAAGGGTAATATTGCGTCTGTTTTACCCCTATATTTGGTTGGGTTACCTCATTGCTGCAGCAGGCACACATCACGTGTACCGTGCGTGCTGCAACTGCCAAGCGCGGAGCGCTTGGCGTACGTACTGCGCGCATTCTGGAGTGGTCAGGCACGGCACGCGCGCCGCACTTGCAGCAAATGCCAAGCGCGGTGCGCTTGGCGTACGTAC
>Ga0247841_10008584_pt1 | contig 14642 bp, 12 predicted proteins | sample LaCruzMarch2015__2_FD_192410 | JGI IMG/M metagenome (GOLD analysis project Ga0247841, IMG submission 192410) | Freshwater microbial communities from meromictic Lake La Cruz, Castile-La Mancha, Spain - LaCruzMarch2015_18m | ecosystem: Environmental > Aquatic > Freshwater > Lake | place: Spain...
AAAATATTAAAACTTTGGGATTTAGAATCATTAATTATAACTTTTTGGGGAATATTTTTGAAATATTCCAACATCGGGTAATGAATGCCTTCTGTAATAACGATATTATATTCTGCAAAGTCTAAACCAACGTAATAGGGTGTTTTCCAATAATATTTAAATCTTCTAAAAATAAATTTAAAACTTTTTAAAAAAAGCGTAACAAAATTATTCCTCTTAATTGTTTGTATCTCAATTGGATCAAAATTTATATTATCCCCTTCAATAAAATAGGTTATTCCATATCCAAGTTTTTCCTGTAGATATCTAAAAACAGGATGCTGGCCACTGTAAAAAGCATTGTTTGTTCTGGCGTTATGTGGCTTGAATAAAGCAATTTTTATTTTTTTGTCTATCATTTTATTATGGCTTCCCAATACAAAGAGGACAAAGCATCAAAATTATATTCTTCCATGAAAAGTTTTGGGGTTGTCATTATATCCTCGAATTTATTCACCCTGACAATTGAATTCATATCGTCGAAATAGGAATCAAAATATACTTTAGAATGGGAAGAACCAAATTCAGATTCCCTGAATAGGGGGTAAAGAAGATAAGACGATATCCCAAAATAAACTCCCACCTTGGAAGCAGTAGATATTATTGATATTACTTTTTTAATGTTTCTTGTAAGGCAAACTTCCTCAAAAGAATTTTCGGCTGGGATAATCTCAAATCCCTTCAAATTATATGCGTTTACGTCAGTAAGGATTTCATTTCCCGCATTTTTAAATACCATCCTGGGCTTAAAGTACAGTTTGTATTCTTTAAAATTATCGCGCAAATAGCTTAAAAATTCTTCGTATTTGTTTTGATTTTCGGCCGACCATGAAGGATGAATCGGCGTCGGCTCGCCGGCAATTAAAATGCTTGGGATGCTATCTTTAATCTTATATATACTTTTAAGGGCAATAAAGGGTGGAGGAAGTCTATATATGGTTTTGTCGTGATTCGGCCCTATATCCCAGTCCGTAATTAATATTGTGCATTGGTAGGGATAATTGATAAAATTTTTCTCTGCAACATTATTCCAATCTAATCTGAATTTGTATTCCATCCTAGAATAACAAAAAATAAAATTTTTAAGATTAAAAATAAAAGACAACACCGGCCTTTTCCTGAACTTCATCTCAGATTCCACTTTTTGGGTGGCCATTCTAAAAGCAACCAGGCGGATTTTACGGGGTACGTGTCTCCACATCATGTTGGCAAAAAATTCTCTGGAAGAACTTATACAGATAACGTCGTAATCAAAATTATGTTTTTTAAGATAACTCCTGAATTGAAAGGTCTGGCGAAAGTTTTCAAAAAGGTTATATACAATTTTTACTGGATTCTTGCTAAATGCGGGAGTAAGCGTCGGAAAGCTTTTTACCTCTATATTAGAATAAATACCGCGGATTTCCGGAGTTAATATATTATTTATCTCTTGGCGTATAAGCAAAGAGGCCTTTAAATTTTTGTCTTGAACTTTCAACAGGCAGGCCACCGAACTTAGATAATAAAGCTCAAAGGGTGTGTTGGCAATAAATAAAATTTTCATAATTTCTTAAAAACATAATTTTCTAAAATCATTTTGGAGCGGGCGGGTATTTTGCCCAACCAAGCAGAGAATATTATGGCACCAATAATAATTGCTAAAAACAGCAGAAAGTGGGAGTTGGATAAAAGCGCCCAGCAAGAAAGACCCATGGCTAAAATCAAGAAAATTGTAAATATAATAATATTTTTGTGAATGCTGGATATTTTTCTAAAAATAAGCAAATTAAGCAATGTGGAAAGCATGCTGGTGGCTAAAAAGCTTATAACTGCCCCGTTTATATAAAAATAACGTGTAAGAACTGCACTTACAATAAAGTTCAAAACCGTAATAATGATTGATGAAAAAATAACGTATTTGCTTTTGCCGGGATGATAAATCAATGGGCTGACTATCGTAAATATGGCCGAAAAAACAGGGGCCATTAAAAGCACATATAAAATATTCAGCGAAGAAACATATTCCGGCTTTAAAAACATGTTGAAGAGGGACAACTTTCCCATTATTGAAAAAAGCAAAAGACCTAATAAATAAAAAAAACAAAAAAGAAATACCATAAATTCAACATTCTTTTTTGATTGCCCGGAGTTTCCATCATTTTGAATATTGGAAAAAATCTCCGGCGTCCAGGCGCGATTAAAGCTTGCTTGGAAGCCGTTGACCTGCAAAGCAAAAAACAAAAAAAAGCTGTACACGCCAAGCACACTTAAATTTGCGTATTTGCCAAGAAAAATTTGAGCAATATAATAACTTACCATCCCAAAAATACTGGAAAATAATAGGGGCGAGGCAAACGAAAGAAGGACCCTCATTGTTTTTTGAGAAAGGGTCTCAAGGTTAAAGATATCTTTCTCTTTAACAAAAAAGTAAATTATAATCGCCAAGTAAGAAGCCGACAATCCATATAAAAGACTCACTACTCCAAAGCCCATTTTTACAAGCAAAATAGAAAATAAACAAAAAATTACAGTTTGACAAAAATTTAAAACAGCGTAAATAAAAGATTTTTTAAGCGTAACATAATGAGCAAAACAAATGGTGGCCGCAGAACTTAAAATAATCGCGGATGAAAATAACAAAATATGGCGTGGCATAATCCCAGAAAGCCCCGGCATAAACGAAAGCAACAGATTAATGCTGGAAACAAATATTAGCAAAACCAAAACTGTAAAACCGGAAAAAAGAACGAAAGCGTTTGTAAAGACCGCCGGCACGCTCTCTTTGGAATAATAATACCTCCCGATTGCGGAATTCAGTGAAAAAACGCAGGCAATTGAAAAAAAGTTGATGACAACCATGGCCAGAGAATAAATGCCTATTTCCGATGGAGAAAGCCACCAAGCAAGAGCCAGCCAAAATAAAGACATCACAGCCTGGCCAACACAGGCAGTAACAATGTAAATGGTTGTGTTTTTTATTATATTTTTTAACATTCTGAGAGGTAAGATTTATAAATTAAGCCTGCAACCTTTGCCCAGGAAGCGCTTTCAATATAATTTTGGGCAGAAAGTCTAACCTTTTCCGTTAGTTCTTTTCTTTGATTTAAAAAAGTTTCTATCCCTTCGGCCAAACTTTCTACTGAATCGGCCTTTACCGACAGCCCAAGAAAATTTTCTGTGACCACCTTTCCAAATATGCCAATATCGCTGCATATCACCGGCTTTCGGGCAGAACAGGCCTGCATTAAAACCCCGCTACTTCCCAATTTATATCCGGCGCTATAGGGCAAAACTACGCAATCTGCTCCCACAAAATAATAAGGGACATCATTTTCCGGTACAAAGCCAATTCGGTCAATAATTATGTGCTTACCATTAATCCTGTTTTTAAATTCGTCAACATCCTTTTGGGTAAAAACATCCGGAGCTCCCGCTATTACAAGGCAAATTTTATCTTTTATCTTGAACAAAGAATCAAATAAAACATCCAAACGCTTGCCACCACCCAGCAAACCGAAAAATAGAAAAATTGGTACATCTTTTGGCAAATTTAACTTTTCAACAGCTTGATCCTTTGTGTACGCACCGAAAGGGGCGTCGTAAATGGGATCATTCAAAAATAAAAATTTATCTTTAAAATCCTCAAGCCACTTTACCTGCCTTAACGCCTCTTTTTTAAAACCCTCCGGATAAATGTTTTGAACAAAAATCTTGCAGATGCTGTCCTTTTTTAAAAGCTTCTTCAGAATAATTTGATTTATTTTTTTGATAACTTTTGAATAAACCCCGCCGTCCTCAAAATTTCCTATATTGCTCAACAACCATAACGAACTTCCAAAAAATTTGAACTTCCATTTCCTAAACGACAAGAGATAAATTGTATAAAAAGAATCAAAATACAAAAAATGCAATACGTCGGCATGCCATTTCTCGGCCTCGCTAAAAATTTTGCAGGTTTCTTTTATGTCCAAATATCTTCTGGCAAGGAAGGATTGGTTTTTTTTCCGATTATTTCCCTGGGTATAAATTACATTTAAAATTACAAAAGGATGATTTTTTAAAAATTGATCTACTTTTTCATCTTTTTCCAAGGTAAAAAACATAACTTCATCTCCCTTTTGATGCAAATAATCTGCCAACTCGCCGGCATATTTTAGGTGGTGGCCGTGGGTATAAAAATCTAAAAGTGCTATTTTCATAAAACTTTTATTTTACTGCCTAAAAATTTATAAGCCAAACTGCCCGTTGCAACGTAATCAACCAAATTTTTCTCCTTGTCTACGATTTCATATTTTACAACAGCTCCGGCTAATTCTGCCAATAAAATGCCTCCTGCAATATCCCAAATTTTATTTGCCTTGCCCCAGCATCCGCCCAGTCTGCCTTCTGCAACATAGGCAAGATTTATTGCTGCCGAGCCTGTTCTAAGACAACCTCTGCAGGAATCATTTATTTCCTGAAACGCTAGAAATTCTTCTTTTCTTGTTGCCGGATTATAATTTTTCCCGGAGAAAGCTGCGGCAAACAAACATTCTTCCGGATTTGTGTCCTTAACCTTTATTTTTGCTTGATTTTTATAAACGCCAGATTTCCTGGATCCATAGTACAGGTCATTTGCCAGCGGATTGTAAACTACGCCGACAGACAATTTATCATTTTCCATAAAAGCCACTGAAACAGCGTAAAAAGGAATTCCGTTTACATAATTAACCGTTCCATCGAGCGGGTCTACAATCCAATAGCTTTTACAATTATCAGGCAATACAATTTTTGTTTCTTCACTTAAAACGGGTATATTAGGGTCGCATGTTTTCAAAATATCAATAATTTTTTTCTCCGAATATCTGTCTATTTCTGTAACAATGTCCCTTAAAGATTCTTTTTGAGACGCTTTTTTAAAATCACTGGCATGCTCCAGCAAAATAGTCCCACCTTCTACGGCGGCAGAAATAGCTATTTTTAATATGTTATCCATTTCATTCATAATTATTTTAGATTATTCAATTTGTTTAAATTGTAGTCCCATTTAGAAAGAAGTAATTCGTATAATGCCTCCCCCGCTCTAAGTCGCATTGCTATTTTCAAAAAATCACCCGGCTTTAAAGATGCCATTAGATATTTGATATTCGCATCAGGGTCTGAAGGATTGTCGTAACAAAATGCAGCCATAATACCAAGCATTATGTTTTCCGGCAATATTCCGCAACTGATGCACAATTGAGCCGAACCAATTAGGCGCTCGTTTAAAGCCAATTTTCTGAACGGCTCTCTTGCCACCCTGCTTATGGGATCAAAAAGCAAAACATTTTTAAATCTTTGTAATTCCTTTTTTGCGTACCAATCAACAAACTCTTTTTCAAGGTTAAATTTTTTTAGCAAAACACTCGCCATCTCGAGCATTGCCCCTCCAACAATTTTTTCGGATTCTGCATTCTGCATAGATTCGTGTAAATAATTTACGCCCAATAAAGAACCAACATAGGCTGCTATGCAATGAGGAGTATTGTGAATGTAAAGCTTGGCCATCCACTGTTTTTCCAGTTCTTCTTTATCAATGTAGAGGCAATCCCCGCCAAGCTCTTTTGCCTTTTCGTCTATGTAACACACGCCATTTTCCGTTACCAAGCTTAATGGGTCTTTATCTCTTAATTCTTCCGGAGCTGTATTTGAGGCAATCACATCTGGAATTGCAAAAAAAACTTTTTGATTTCCCGTCAAGGAAATTATCAGGTCTGGCGAAGAAGAATCATTTTCAAAACAAATTATTGGGACAGAAAACTTTTTGAGATTATCCACAATCAAGGGTATATTTCTGGGCCCCACTGCTGTTATAATGGCATCAACGTTTAATGATTCTTTTATCTCCTCGTTCAACAAATAGCATTTTTCAAAGGAAATTTCTCTGGCTTCATATTTCCCGTCAACTATTTTATAAGTAGAAAATTTCTTGTTTTTGTTTAGCAAAGTGCAAAGACTTTTATCAACATCAACATAATAATAATCATAATTATCCGGCGAAAAAACCCAAGGGATATATCCCCTACCAATGGCCCCCGCTCCATAAATTAACAATTTCTTTTTCATATTTTTTCGGTAACAACTTTGATTATTTTTTTAGCCTTTTCCATTATAAAACGAGCTTCTTTTCCATTTTTTCCCGTTACAATAATAAAGCAAACTCGCTTAGTGCAATCAGTGTACGGCAAAACAACATCACCCTCTTTATAGCGGAAAAAAATGTGCTCCACACCGGAAATTTCCTTAGCTTCTTTAACTCCTTCAATTTTTATAATCTTCCCGGGAATTGGCCAAACGCTCTCCGTAATACCAACCCTGTGCTTTGTGTCTTCCAAAAATTTCTTAGGAAATTTTTTCCCTAAAGCGGTAAAAATTGCAGCTCCCATTACATTTTTGCCGGTGGCAGCAGGAACAAGATATTGGGAATCAAAACCTCCGGAAAGACGGGTTGTCATTTCTATAATTCTTGGCCCATGGACTGTTAAAATCATGTCGCATTTTGCCGCTCCAATTTTTATTTTTAAATCCTTGGCGACATTTTCAACAATTTTATACATTTCTTTTTGGACTTTTTTTGATAAACTAGAAGGCTGGCGTAAACCGGTTTCTATTGCGTATCCGCTGGACCGGTCAAAAATTCTGTCCGTAATAAAGCAAGTGTGGAACTTGCCGTCGATATCAAAAATTGTTTCAACAGTTTGCTCCGGCCCCTCCCAACACTCTTCAATTAGCGCTGTTTTTGATTTTGACACTTCAATTGCTATCAAAACCATTTCCTTAATTTTTCCGATATCCTTCTGCCTGAAAATTTTGGTCCCCCGACTTCCACTGCTATCGGTATTTTTAACTATCAGGGGAAACCCAATGTTGTCGATTATTTTTTCCAATTGGTCTAAATTTTCCTGAGAAACCTTAGCGAATTTTGGCATTGGATAGCCGAGTTTTTTTAATCTCTCTCGAAAAACCGCCTTATTATGAACCAAGCGAGCAATCTCTGGGTCCACGGACGGCAAGCCCAATTCTTTAGCAAGCTGGGCCATGGTTTCTGGCGCATCAATTCCTGCCGCCAAAACGCCGACAATTTTAATGCCGTTTTTAACCAATTTTTTTGCCTCTCTCACGTGACCTTCAATATCAAAAATGTCCGCTTTAACAAAGATATCTGCTAAATCTCTGCAAGCACAATCTGCACTCAGATCGCTTACAATAACTCTAAGATTATTTTTTCTAACTTCGGCAATCAATGGAATTTGGAGCAATCCCCCTCCAATCACCCAAAAATAATCTTCAGGCGCCAATATCCCGCTTTCTATATATTTTTGAATCTTTTTTGCCTCCTCTAAAACTTTCTTAATTGGAACTTTTTTAGGAGTGGCAGGGTATAAAATTATTTTTTCCATATTAAATCTACCCGGAAAACCTTTTAAATATCTTTTAACTCTGGGCAAGTGATATGCGTCGCTTATCACAACTATCTTTCTCTCCTTGCCGGAAAAATAATTGGAAATTTTTTTGATCTGATCTTCTGTGTTTCTTACGCCCAAATTTTTTGGAATAATCAGTTTCTGCTTTTGGAAATCGTATTGTTTCAAAAAGCTGTCCGCAACGTCTCTCAAATTATTATTTTGGATATCTGTTCCAATATATAAAACGGGTGGAAAAAAATTATCTTTTCTGGTAATTGCCACTTGGCCGGACAGTTCTATGGCGGTAGTCAAACGATCCCTGTTTTCACTCCTCTTTTTCCCAGAACCGTTGTCAAAATCATTTTCATACCCGGACAACACGCAAATTAAATCCCAGTCGTTCTGCGGAACAAGCGAATTGGCATTCATTATGTCACTTACTTCATTTTTAATTCTTTGCCTAAAATTATCTGTTTTCATTTGATTAATTACAGTTATTTTTTAACTAAATCCCATTTTAGAGGCGTGCCTCTTTCTATGTCTTTTTCGGCTTTTTTCCCGATAACTTTGTAGAAAAATTCAGGCGCTAATCCAAAATTGGGACGTATAATACGAACATTTTCTTTTGTAAAATAATCTCCCTTTTTAATATGTTTAACCACAAATAATGACCGCCTGCCCTTAAGCTCTGACAACTCATTTCCAACAGGACTATATCTGACCTTGCCAATTAATTTTTCTGTTGCCCTTACTGATTTAACCAATTCTTCAAATTCTTTTGGCTCCATTGAAAAAGAAGAATCCGCTCCTCCGTCGTTTCTATCCAACGTAAGATGCTTTTCTATAACACAGGCCCCCAAAGCCACTGAAGCTGTTGCCGCCAAGGTCCCCATAGTGTGATCTGAAAGCCCGGGAACCACTTTAAATCTTTTTTCTATGTCCAAAATCGTTTTTAAGTCCATATCTTCCGGATTAGCGGGATATGAACTTACGCAATGTAAAACAGCAACTCCACGCGCACCATTTCTTTTTAATATTGAAACAGCGTTATTTATTTCCTTAACAGATCCCATGCCCCTGGAAATAATTATCGGTTTCTTGGTCTTCGCCACCCTTGAAAGAAGCACCACATCTGTGAGCTCAAAAGAGGCAATCTTATAAGCCGGGACATTCATCTTTTCCAAAAAATCAATCGATGTTTCGTCGTAAGCTGTGGAAAAAAATATTAGACCCAATTGCTCCGCAAATTTCTTCAACTCCGGTTGCCACTCCCATGGCATATAACTGCTTTTATATAAATCATACAAAGTCTTCCCATCCCAATTTTTATTATATGATTTTATAACAAACGGTTTTTTTGCGCAGTCAATTGTTAAGGTTTCCGGTTTGTATGTTTGTATTTTAACCGCATCTGCGCCGGCTTTTGCGGCAACTTCAATTATTTTTTTGGCCCGCTCAAGACTTTGGTTGTGATTTGCCGAAACTTCGGCAATGATAAAAACCGGGTTTCCTTCCCCTATTTTTTTATTGGCAATTTTAAAATTATTTTTTGTCATAATTATGTTAGTCTTTCAAACCCTGCGTGAGCTACGGGCCCGTTTAACAAATTGTAAACTTTATTATCATCAATGGCTTTTTCCAAAAAAGCAAAAACCGTGTCAACATTCTTAAGATATCTATCAACATGCTCTTGCTTAAAAGCATAAGAAACATAAACGCCGGATGAAGCTAAAATACCTGCCTTAAGCATTTCCTGGGTAAATAATGTTTTAACAGCCAAACCGTCTTTTCCATAATCAAAATCAATATGGATTGAAGCCGGCATACCCGTTACAATTACCTTCAATCCGTTTTTTTGGGCCGCTTTTTCCAAGCCCTTAATTATTTTTTTACCAATTTTTTCTAAATAAGACGGAACTTTTTTACTGATCATTTTTTTAATAGTGGCTAATGCTGCTACCGGCCCAACTCTCTCCGTCCAGCTTGTGCTTGAAATAAAAGTATTTTGAGCAGCTTCCATAACATTTTTCTTGCCGATAATCGCTGCCATTGGGAAACCATTACTCATTGCTTTTGCAAAAACAGCAATGTCCGGATTGACTCCATATTGGATGTGGACCCCCCCAATGTTAAATCTCCAGCCGGAACTCACTTCGTCAAAAATTAAAACTGCTCTTGCGTCATCAGCAATTTTTCTCACTTTCTGTAAAAATCCGTCTTGAGGCCCTTGATATCTCACAGGTTCCATAACAATTACGCCGACATCTTTATTCTCGGAAATTATTTTTTCCAATTCTTCTATTTTATTATAATGGAAAGACAATGCAGTTCCTTTCAAACCCCTGGGAACGCCTCGTGGCTCAAGGCCAGATATGTGCTGGCCATCTAAATTTTTGTCGTCAGCTAAGTTGGTAGATAAATACCAATCAGACCAACCGTGATAACCGCAAAAAGCAATTTTATCCTTTTGTGTGAAAGATCTGGCAATTCTTACAGCTACAGCCATTGCTTCGCCTCCGCATCTTGCATAACGAACCTGGCTGGCCCAAGGATGCAATTTGCACAACAATTCCGCAAGTTCCACTTCTTCTGGAGTATTCAAGGTGCATGTTGAACTCATATCTATTGCATTTTTTACTGCCTTGTTGACGTCCGGATCGGCATAGCCTAAAACACAACATCCGATTCCCATTAGAGACATATCAATAAATTTATTGCCATCTAAATCCCAAACTTCGCACCCTTTAGCTTTTTTATAATAAGCAGGCCATTGCCCAGGCAAAAACATTTCCGAGCGCTTTGATAAAAGCTGTGTCCCCCCGGGAATTATTTTTTTTGCCTTCGCCCACAATTCAACACCTTTTTTAATTTTTATTTTTGTTTTCATGAATTTTATCTTCTTTTAAAGATTTCTTATATCCTTCATTTCTTTCAATTGAACTATTTATTTCTGCAAGATCCGGCTTGTTCTCAAACAATTCCATAATTTTTCCCAACCCAAAAAATGGATTTTTGCTATATAATTGCTTGTAGACTTTTTTGATAAGCTCCAAATCTTTTGCTTCATCCAACGTGAGTCTTAAGTGGGAAATATCCTTCTTATGCCTTAAATTTCCAGTCTTAAATGTCTCTGGATTTTTTATAATGTAAGTAACAACGTGTTCTCTGTCCGATTTAAGTTTCGCCTTTTTCCAGGTTTTTTCCAGCGCTCCAAAGCTCAACACTCCCACATCCAATCCGTCAGGGAAAGTAGGTGGATTTGTGTTACTTACATAATCATACCCACCCTCAAAAAATAAGTCTATAACCTTTTCTGTAATCTCCGGATCCAACAAAGGACAGTCTGCTGTGATTCTTACAATTGGGTCAACTTTGAAAAAAACCGCTGCTTTGTAAAATCTGTCCAAAACATCATCTTCCGATCCTCTATAAACTGATATACCTGTTTTGCGACCGATCTCTTCTAAAATGTCGTCTTCTTTTTTCTCGGTTGTAGCAAGGATAATTTTTTTATCTCTGTTTATTTTTTTTACGCGCTCAATAACATGTTCCAAGACTGTTTTCCCCTCTATTTTTTCCACCATTTTACCCGGCAATCTTGTTGAACTCATACGCGCTTGTATTATAATTCCTGTTATTTTTTCCATAAGCTTGGCATTATAATGCTTTTCTCTATGTTAATGAATTCTTTTTTCAGCTCTTTTATGCATTCTTCGCAATCAACATTTTGTTTGGCAACATTAATGTTTTCTTCCAGGTGTTTCAAATTATCAACTCCAAAAACAACGTAATCAATGTTTTCATTTTTCAAAGAAAATAATAGCGCCGCCTGTTGCCTTGATAGGTTATATTTTTTAATAATTATATCCAAGTTTCGTAAATATTGCTTTGCCTTTTCAAAATGGGGCGGAATTTTTTCTTCCGGCATAAAAATTAATCCCTGCAAAAAAGCGCTTCTGACAAAAACTTTTTTATTATTTTTTTTAGCCAATTGGAAAAAATTTGTTTTATCCAGTCTCTGGTCAAAAATGCTGTACGGAACTTGTATATAATCTATTTGTTTTAACCCCGCGGCATAAACGGCGTCGTCTTCCTCATAAACAGAAACTCCGATATTTTTCACCAATCCCTGCTCTTTTAATTTTTGCAAACAATCAACCAGCGCATTGTCTCTAACGTATGCCGGGGTATGAAAAAGATAACCATCAACATAATTCCTTCTCAGCTTTTTTAAGGTGTCCTCTAAATTTGTGCGAATAATATCGTACCAATTATTGCCCTCTGATTCCGATATTATATTTGCCTTGAGTTTAGTAATAATTTGGGTTTTATCTTCCAATTTCCGACTTTCTAAAAACTCTCCTAAAATCTCCTCAGCAGTTCCGTAGTTATATGCCGTATCAAAAATCTTTATCCCATTTTCATAGGCAAAATCAAGCATCTCTAAAGATTTTTCCCTTGACGGTTTGCCGGTAGCATTATTAATGCCGTAATCTAGGCCAAATTGGACCGTACCCAAAACTAATTTATTCAACATGGTTGCCATTTAATATTTCTCCAAATTTATTTATTCTACTATTGTAAATTTTTAAAAAATACTCTTTGTCGTAATATTTCTCGGCCATAAACAAGGGGACCGTAACTCCGCCGAAACCTTTCTTAAAATGCGATATATTAAGTTGTTTTGCATCGGGAAAATCATAAGGCAAAGTACCGTACTGTTGCAAGCCGATCTCATAAAAAGAAAACCCTCTTTTTTTCATCCATAGAATACTCTCCCATTCCAAAAAATGACGTACGGGTAAGTGATCATAATCGGGGTCGTTGGCGGCAGACGCACCATAAACATTGTTTTTATAAACTAAATAATACTCAGAGCCGATTTTTTTACCGCCCAACTCTACAAATATCAGGAAGGCCATATCCTTTTTAATCCAGTCAAACATTAACTCAAAAGTTTTGTCGGGACGAGTTTTTCTGCCCGCTGCCCTATGATGCATTTCTTTGTATGCACCAAAAATATCTTTCGTTATATTTTCTGATGTGTAAAAATTAATTTCAAATTTTTCATCCCTGGCCTTTTGAATATTGCGGTGATGGTTTCTGCGCAAATCCTCCCATAATTCCTTTTCTGTTTTGCCAAGGTCTATTAACTGGGTATTTAGAGAAACATCTATGTATCCATACTTTAAAAAATTATTAGAGTGGAATTTAAAAAATGATGAATGGCACAAGGGATCATCCTTAAGGCTTATGCGCAAGACTTTATTTTCCAAGGCCAGGCGATCAATGTGCTCATAAATAAACCTAGAAACAAGCTCTCTGTTTTCTTTTGACAAAGAGTCCTTTAAAACAGGCATAGGGATTTTCCCGCCACCAAAAGAAAATTCATTAATTTCCATGGTCAACGGAACAACGGCAACAAGCTCTTTCTCTTTATAAATCATAAAACCTAAATTCTTTGTTTTAAGTTCGGGCTTATAATTTAAAGTATATTCCAGCCAGTCCGCCGTATGAAAAAACCATGCGTCGTCATTAGCCAAGCAAAAATCGTTCCATTCCTTATATTTATCGCTTGTAAGGTTAACAATTTCCATTTTATTTTTCTTTAGTTATCAGCAAGTCTTCCCGAGAATTGAAGAAGGGCAATCCTGTTTGTTGCTCTATCAGGCTTAAACCTAAATTTTCTGTTTGCAAATTTTTTATTGTAAATGTTATTTTCTCTCGGTTAAAAGAAACTCTGTCTTTCAGTTCGGTAGGGTGTTTTGTCTTGGCGGTAACTAACTTAGTTGTCAATTTTTTGAAGAAGTATTTAATATTGCTAAAAAAGTTCAGTAATATTCTTTTTTTTCTTTCATTCAAATATTTTTCGCGCTTATCAATTAAAGGAATGTCTCCCACCAATATCCTTCCTCCCGGTTTAAGCGCTTTAATCATTTCTTCTAACAAACCTTCAAATCTCTTGTAATTATCTAAATAATGAGCAACGCTGTAGCAGATGATTTTGTCGAAACTGCCGTAAGCGGTAAAATCATTTTCTTTATTAATATCAGCCAACCTAAATTCTGTATTAGTGAAATCCTCAGTCGCCTGTTTGGCAAACTCAAGCATTTTGGGTGCCCCATCAATTAAAACTATTTTTCTAACAAAGGGGGCTATAAACTTTGCTATTGCTCCGTTTCCACAACCAATGTCTAATACAACGTCGTCTGCTTTGAAATGCATCTTCCCGTTTATATCATTAAAAATCTTCTGGTATATTTTTCGGTCAATGGCAAACATGGCACCGTTCTGGCAACCCTTATTCTTTGTATTTACAGCTAAATTATTATAAAAATCTATCCAGTTCATATGACAACTTGATTAATTATCTCAACCATTGTTTTAAGATGCCTCTGGTCAAGCAAGTGATGACAAGGTAAAGCTATGCACTTTTTATAATTAGGATTAAAAATATTCCTGTTCACGTCAAAATGCAATATATCTGCCAAAATATTATCTTGGTTTAAATGGTTTTTTATTTTTTCCAAAAGCTTTTCATCTGCAAATATCGGGACTGCAAACGGAACAACATCACTGTCGGCCTCAAGGTCATCGTTGTATAATTTTGGATTAATGTTTTCTTTTATATAATTGAAATTAGACTTTCTTACGCTCAATAATTTTTCGAAAGTTTCATTGTCGGGGGGCAACAGCTTAAGAGCTTCTGAATCTATTTTTGCCAAGCTGGCATATTTGCTGTAGCAAATGCTGTTTAAATCGTGGTTTAAAAAGTTTTTATTGGTTATAGAATTTCTCTTGATAACGCGAAAACAAATTTTTTGGAAAATATTTACCAACGTCTGGTCTTTTTCTTTCTTATATTGTTCCATTTTTTCAATCAATTTTTCATTTTGAGAAAGAAGCATTCCTCCGGTAAAGCTTGAAAAAATTTTGGGAAAACTGAATATAGCAAAATCCCCAAAGGTTCCTGTCAGCTGGTTTTTATAGCGCGAGCCAAAACTATGAGCACAGTCTTCAACAACTATAAGTTTTTTGTCCTTAGCAAATGCCATCACTTCGTCCATTTTTTGCGGATAACCCCATTGGTGAAAAACTAAAACTGCTTTTGTTTGATCGTCTAATTTTCTGACAGGGAAAGCGTTTTTATTTAAAATATTCAGAACACAGCTGGATATATATTTGGGAACCAATATGTGG
>Ga0247841_10008585_pt1 | contig 14640 bp, 9 predicted proteins | sample LaCruzMarch2015__2_FD_192410 | JGI IMG/M metagenome (GOLD analysis project Ga0247841, IMG submission 192410) | Freshwater microbial communities from meromictic Lake La Cruz, Castile-La Mancha, Spain - LaCruzMarch2015_18m | ecosystem: Environmental > Aquatic > Freshwater > Lake | place: Spain...
TTCAATAAACAATCGATAGTTTCTCCGGAATCTTTTATGGGCAGATCTATTTTGGTTAAATCAGGACAGGGCTTATTTAGACAGTTAATGTCAAGTCGAGTATATGTCGGGTCAAACTGTCACAAACGGACGTATTTCCCATCAACTTCTTCGATCAGACCCTTGCTTAGCAGCCTTTCGAGATGCTTGACCGTCAGGGCTCGTTCGCCGAATTCAAAAAAAGCAAGCGGTTCCCTGGGTTTCCCATAGATAAGCCAGGATTGAAGTATTTCTTCTGTGCTGCGGGGTGTGGTAAGGAAATTTAACAGTTTTGCTTCCCGCTGATAAATAACATTCTCATATCGCTGCCAAAGCTGAGCTCCATCATCCGTGAAGACGCCGGTGTCGTGGCCGGTAAACCATATATCCGCGGGCGTTGCCCTTAATCGTCCGAGTGATTCGATCGTGTCTTCGATGCTGGAATAAAGATCACCGTACCACGGCCCGAAAGATGTCATATCGTAATCGCCGAGAAAAAGAATACCCTGCTCCCGGAAAAGAAAGGCCAGATGGCCGGGCGTATGACCGGGGGCGCCGATAACTTCCACCGTTACATTTCCAAAGGGAATCACATCTCCGTCTTCAAGATAGGAAGCAGGCTTGCGGGGGCAGAATCGGAAAGTGTCCTCAATAAACTTCCGCCAGTAATCACGGTGCGATTGCTGGGGATTGTACCAATCGAGCAGGACTTCGATGTCCGTGAGAGGTGGTTCATCCTTCTGGCAGATCCGGAGGGGGACATCTCCAAAGAGGTCGAGATAAGTGAAATGATCCTCATGCCAGTGGCTCAGCCATACCTCGTTGATTCCTTCCCGATCCCGGATTTCTTTGAGACGATCCTCGTCAGAGGCGGGATCGATAATGATTCCAGGTCCCTGGATATAGACGGAATTGCAGTAGGGGTATCTGCCGCGATTGACGCCCGGTATGAACCATACCGGTCCAAAATGTTTTTCTTCAGGTTGCATGGCGAAACTATAGGGAAGGAATCGGCATGCTGTCAAGAACAAATCAAGAGCTTTGCATAACCGCAGAAAATGGTTCGTAAGCAGCGAATCAAATGTTTTACGTAGTATGGTATTTTCTTGACCTCTCCCGAAATTTCTCCTATAGTCCGCCCCTCGATTTAAAAACTTATATGTAATCTATTAATGGAAAGGTGTAAACTATGAAGATCATTCTCTTAGGCGCCCCGGGGGCGGGTAAGGGCACCGTCGCAAAATTATTGACGGATCATGACGGATCGGTACAGATATCAACGGGTGACATTCTGCGCGGCGCTGTCAAAACAGGCACGGAACTGGGTAAACAGGCAAAAACGTATATGGACGCAGGAGATCTTGTCCCTGATCAACTGATCATGGAGCTGATGAAAGAACGGTTAGCGGAGCCGGACTGCCGGCAGGGATTCATTCTAGATGGATTTCCCCGTACCATTCCTCAGGCCCAAGCCCTTAAAGGGCTGATGGACGAGCTGAAGATCCGGCTTGACTTTGTCGTCAGCCTGGAAGTCCCTCGCGACGTAATTCTCGATCGTTTGACCACGCGGCGAACCTGTTCCAATTCCGATTGTCAGGAGATCTATAACATCAAGAGCAACCCGCCCCTGCCCGACGGGACGTGCAAAAAATGCGGAAGCCCTACTATTCAGCGGGATGATGAAACGGAAGCGGCTATTCAATACCGCCTGGAAACATATGCAAAAAAGACCTCCCCCCTCATCGAGTTTTATCAGAAAGAGGGCCTCCTGAAACAATTTGCATCCCTCAACAGCAAAGATACCGTCGAGGCCGTCAAGAAGCAACTTCAGGGATGATTGATTACGAAAAGGAACTCAACGATGAACAGTGCCGGGTCGTCCTTGAAAAAGACGGGCCGTTACTGGTCATCGCCGGCGCGGGTAGCGGCAAGACCCGGACCCTAACCTACCGGGTTGCCCGGCTGATCGAGTCGGGCAACCCACCCGAGCGTATTCTGCTTGCCACTTTTACCAACAAGGCCTCACGGTCCATGATGTCCCGCGTTGCCGCCCTGATGGCGATGGACGTAAGCCGCTTATGGGGCGGCACCTTTCATCATCTTGGGCATCGCGTGCTGCGCGCCCATGCAAAACGCCTCGGGTATGAGAACAATTTTCTCATTATCGACTCCGACGATGCCAAGCAACTGGTAAACCGCTGTATTGCCGAAACAGTTAAAAACGATGGCCCCAAATTTCCCCGCGGGGATGTCCTGCGGGATGTGATCAGTTTCTCCCGCAACACTGATGAGAACCTAAACGATGTCGTGGAAGACAAATATCACTATCTGGCGCCTCATCTGGATGCGATTCTAGCGATTGCCCAACTTTATGGCCAGGAAAAAAAGCGCCTCAATGTCATGGACTTTGATGATCTCCTCATCAACTGGCGGCGCCTGCTTGTTGAACATCCGGACGTACGGAGCTCATATGCGGAACGATTTCTTCATGTCCTGGTTGATGAATATCAGGATACGAATGTTCTCCAGTCGGACATTACCGATCTCCTTGCCTCCCACCATCGAAACATTATGGTCGTCGGTGATGACGCCCAGAGCATCTATGCCTTCCGGGGGGCAAATTACGCCAATATCATGGGTTTTCCTGAAAAATACAAGGAATGCAAAATTTACCGGCTGGAGGTGAATTATCGTAGTACTCCGGAAATCCTGCATATGGCCAATCTGAGCATCCTGAATAACGAACGACAGTTCAAGAAATCTCTGCGGGCCATTCGTCCGAAGGGCGTTCTTCCGGCGCTGGTCCCCCTCAGGAATGTCCAGATGCAGGCCAATTTTGTGGTGCAGCGCATCATCGAGCTGATCAGGGAAGGCTATCCAATCCAGGAGATCGCCGTGCTTTATCGCGCTCACTTCCATTCCATGGACCTGCAGATGGAGATGACCAGACGGGGAATACCCTTCACGATCCGTTCGGGAATCCGTTTTTTTGAACAGGCCCATATCAAGGACGTTACCGCTTATATGCGAATAACCGTTAATCCCCGCGATGAGATGGCTTGGAAAAGGGTTCTCGGTCTCTATCACCGCGTGGGCAAGCAGACGGCAGACAAACTCTGGCAATGGCTTGCAACCCAGAAAGACCCATTGGTTGCTGCTACGAGCGATGAATTTCTTCGCAAGGCGGCACAATCGGCAAGGCCGGGACTTGCTAAATGTCAGGAACTGCTAAAAGAACTGGTTGCAGTAGAGAACAGGGACATCGGGATGATAATCGAAACTATTCTGACCAAGGGGTACGATAATTATCTGCAGACCACCTACACCGACGCAACCCAGCGAATCGATGACCTTTATCAGCTGGCCGTATTTGCGGCCAAGTTCGCCTCTCTTGAAGATTTCTTGCAGGAGATGACTCTCCTTACCAGTATTGGCGAGGAAGAAGAGACAGAGGCCAAGATGGATGAAGGCAGGGTCATCATGAGCACCATCCACCAGGCGAAAGGTCTGGAATGGTCTGTGGTGTTCATCCCCTGGTGTGCGGAAGGGATGATCCCCCTTGGTCGGGCGCTGTCGGAACCGGAAGGAGAGGAGGAAGAGAGGCGGCTCTTTTACGTGGCCATTACCCGGGCCAAGGATCAATTGTATCTCTGCTATCCCACCGTCGATTACCGGCGGGGAGTAGGATATGTCCCGGTTAAACCATCACGTTTTATCCGGGAGTTGACACCCGCACTTTCCCATCTTAGGGAAAGGCCCTATGAACACTGGCAGGTCGATGAAGACTGACGGCTTCGTAAAAAGATCCGGATGCGGCGTTACGCTGCAACCTTCGTCACTGCGGCGTACGACAAGTACGCCTCATTCCTCAGGCTTTGCGCGCCTTGCCTGCGGATCTTCTTACGAAGCCGTCGATTATAGCCAAATATTCGACTTTCTAAGGGTTCAGCAAGACTATGTAATTCTTAAAGCCAGCGATCCGATTTCTGTTTTTCATCGTATTCCGCTCGCAGGGCGATCTGGGTTGCTTCGGCAATATCTTCGACCCTTTTAACCCAATCCTCGAATTTGATATCCACACCGAAGATCCCCACCATCTCGTCACGCTCATCGATAATCGGCGCTGATACGGTAATACAGAGCGCCCCCGTCATCTTGGAAATGTAAAAATTGGTAACGTGGATCTTGCCTGTCTGTAAAGGCTTGATAAACCAATCCCGGTCGGATTGGTCTGTTCCTACGCCGTAGTTTTCATATTTTGCCCGGTCCTGGATGTTCGTAATATTGCGCGTCGTTTTACGACCGTTCATATCGACGACGTAGGCAAACTGGATAGAGGGATTTTCCTCTATGCATTGCTCCATCACCGGCTCCTGTGACCCCGGCTTCATCGTTTTTATGGCCGGATGTTCGATTACCTGTTTGACAACGGCCACGGCAGTCTGGGCGGCCCGGTATTTAATCTTGTCAAGTTCGGACATGAAGAGTTCGGGGAGGTATTTTCGAACCCGCTTTTCGAGTTCCTCATTGGAAATACTGGTAACCCGCCCGGATTCATACTCTTCCGATATCCACTTGTGAATCTTGGATATTCCAGGATGACGCTTGTCAATAGCTGTCTCTTCATCAAGATGAAAATGGGAGTTTATCCAGAAGGCGATTCCGGACTTGCCCGATACGTCCGTTATCATGGGGACAATCGGTCTTTTCAGAATCTTGGTGGTGTCAAAGATATTATAGATCTCCTCACATTTGATCAACCCGTCAAGGTGGACGCCGGCACGAGTAACATTGAAATCGGCGCCGATAAAGGGATAATTGGCAGGAATCTTGTGACCGATCTCTTTTTCGAAATAATGGGCGATGTCGGTGATCACCGTCGTATCGATGCCGTTGGTCGATCCCGTCAGGCCGATGTATTCAATGATCAGTGCTTCAATGGGAGGATTACCTGTCCGCTCCCCGAGTCCCAGCAAGGTGGAATTGGCGGCGCCGCAACCGTAGAGCCAGGCTGTGGACGCATTGATCAAGGCCTTGTGAAAATCATTATGACCATGCCACTCCAGGAGATGACCGGGAACACCGGCATCATCGATAAAGGCCCGGATTAACTTGTCGACGCTCCGGGGCAGGGAAGCGCCCGGATACGTTACCCCGTATCCCATGGTATCACAGAGACGGATCTTGATATTAACTCCCGATTCCTCTCTGAGCTTCATCAATTCAATGGCAAAGGGGATGCAGAACCCATAAATATCGGCGCGGGTGATGTCCTCAAAATGACAGCGGGGGATGATGCCTTCGTCGAGAATGGATCGAACGATATTCAGATAGCCGTCCAGAGCTGCCCGGCGGCTTTTATTCATCTTCAGAAAGATATGATAGTCCGACACGGAGGTGAGAATACCCGTCTCTTTCAAACCCGCGTCCTTAACCAGGTGAACATCTTCCTTCGCGGCCCTGATCCACCCAGTGATTTCCGGATACTTTAAACCGAGGGCCATACATTTTTCAACGGCTTCCCGATCTTTTTTGCTGTACAAAAAGAATTCGGTTTGACGAATAACGCCATTTTCACCACCGAGGCGATTCATGAGCACAAAAAGATCAAAAATCTGTTTCACTGTATAAGGCGGCCTTGCCTGTTGTCCGTCCCGGAAGGTTGTATCGGTAATAAACAGTTCATCAGCCGGTGAGATTGCCATTAACTTATGATCGAAATCGATCCTGCTGACTTCGTCATAAGGAAAGACATCCTTCTGCAGGTTGGGCTCATCAACATCCTTTAATTCATAACTCCAGAATTTTGTGTGTTCGTGATCGAGGACTTTTTTGTTTACGTTCCACTTCGCCATGTTTCTGCTACTCCCTAAAATAAGAGAGGGCGCATGAGATCTTCTTGCGCCCTCTCGGTTAAACTATGTCAGCTACTTTATTTTATCGGGGGCTGTGTGTATGGTTTTTTTGCCCCTGCTTTTTTTCTTGCCTTTTTTATGTCCTTCATAGTGAAACCATCACGGGGAATCTTTAACTTCTGACCGGGATAAATAAGGTTGGGGTTTTTTATCTGCCCCTTGTTTGCCTCATAAAGGATTGGCCAGAGGAAGTCGTCGTCATAAATATCTTTGTATTTGGCGACAAACCAGAGACTATCTCCTTTTTTTACCGTATACTCCGTGACGGCCCCCGATGAAGCTGCCGAACCGGACTTGGTTTCGCCACTTGCTGCTACCGCTGATCCGCTTTGGGCAACCGTCACGCTCTCGGCGATCACCACCTTATCCGAAGCGGTTCCTGGATCGCCACTAACTGCTTTTTTAGCACAACCGGCAACAGAAAAAATCATCATCAAAGAAAAAAGAATACTGCATAAGACCATCCACTGATTCTTCCGACACATGTCACCATCCTCCTTTATTAGAATGAAATATCGAGTCACGACCTATTCATTATGTTTGTATAAAGATGGAGGTCGTTTGTCAATGAAAAAAACTTATTATTGAACGATTTTCAATGACAATTCCATAAGCTGCTCAATACTTACCCGCGAGGGGGCTTCTGATAGCAGGCATGCGGCCTTCTGCGTCTTCGGGAAGGCAATTACATCGCGTATGGACTCCGCACCGGTCATGAGCATGATAAGACGGTCAAAACCAAAGGCAATTCCTCCATGAGGGGGTGTTCCGAACTCAAGGGCGTCGAGAAGGAAGCCAAACTTGGCGCGGCTTTCCTCTTCTTCCAGACCGAGGGCGGTAAAGATTGCCGCCTGGACATCTTTTCTGTGGATACGAATACTGCCGCCTCCTATTTCGGAGCCGTTCAGGACGAGATCGTAGGCCCGGGCCCGCACTTTGCCGGGATCGGTTTTAAGATAATCAAGATCCTCCAAGACCGGTGATGTAAAGGGGTGATGGGTGGACATGAAACGTTTTTCCGTATCGCTATACTCCATGAGGGGGAATTCGGTAATCCAGGTGAAGGCATAGGCGTTGGGATCAATCAGGCCAAGCTTCTTCGCCACATAGACGCGAAGGTTGCCGAGGGAATCGTTAACAATGCGCGGCGTATCGGCGACAAAAACGAGCAAATCGTCTGTCTTTGCCCCCATCCTTTCCTCGATATTCTTAATTTCCTCAGGTTTCAGAAACTTTGCGATGGGCGATGTCCAGCCTTCGGCGTTTATCCGCGCCCAGGCCAGGCCCTTGGCGCCGAAATCACTAACATAATCCCGCAAATGGTCGAGATCCTTCCGGGAGAGAATGCGGTTATCCTCGATCTTAATGGCCTTGATAACGCCTCCTGAAGCCGCGACTTCCTGAAAGAGCTTGAAATCCGCCGCTTTGAGGATATCCGTCAAGTCCCTGATTTCAAGTGCGAAACGAACATCAGGATTATCCTTGCCGAACCTCGATATGGCCTCATGGTAGGGAATTCTGGGTAACGGCAGTTTCAGGTCGATGCCGATACAGGCCTGGAACAGATGGGCCATAAATCCTTCCATGATTTGAATGAGATCGTTTTCGTCGATGAAGGACATTTCGATATCGATCTGCGTAAATTCGGGCTGACGGTCGGCGCGGAGGTCTTCATCGCGGAAACACTTCACGATCTGGTAATACCGGTCAAAGCCGGAGACCATCAGCAACTGTTTGAAGATCTGTGGCGACTGGGGTAGGGCATAGAACATACCCTGACTCACCCGACTGGGAACAAGATAATCACGCGCCCCCTCGGGTGTACTTTTGGTCAGAAACGGGGTTTCCACTTCTATAAAACCTTCCCGGTGAAAGTATTCACGGGTGGCGGCCGCTGCCTTGCTCCGCAACAGGATATTTTTTTGTATGTCGGGCCGGCGCAAATCAAGATAGCGGTACTTAAGGCGGACGTTTTCAGATATCTCCGCGGTGGCGCTGTCGATAAGGAATGGTGGTGTCCGCGACTCATTGAGAATCTCGAGTTCCTCCACCATGACCTCTATCTGGCCGGTCTTGAGATCAGGGTTCTCCATGTCCGCCGGTCGCTGACGGACTTTACCCCTCACGGCCAAAACATATTCACTCCTGATTCTGTGCGCTTCTTTATGGGTGTCGATGTTGAACTCGGGGCTGAAAACGATCTGGACAAGACCTTCCCGATCCCGCAGATCCACAAAGATGACCCCGCCGTGATCGCGGCGGCGATGGGTCCAGCCCATCAGAATGACCTCCTTGCCTGCATCGGCAATGGCCACAGCGCCACAATAATGCGTTCTTTTCCTTTTTGTAATGAAATCAGACAACTTATTTACCTCTTTCGTTTCTGTAATATTTTTAACTTCAGGCAGCTATAATGTGTTTTGTCAAATCCTCAAAATTGTCCAGTCTTACCTTGATCTGTTCCTTGGTCTGCATATCTCTCAAATCCGCTTCGTGCGACTCTATCTCCCGATCGCCGATAATCAGAACTTTCCCACATTTAAGCCTGTCAGCCCTTTTCATCTGGCTCTTTAGTCCCTTGGCGGTATAATCCATCTCGGCTTGAATCCCCTGTATCCGGAAACGATTGCACAATTCATAGGCAAACTTTTGCGCCTCTGCGCCCAGGGCGGCAACAAAAAGGGCAGGGGGATTTATGAAATTGTCGCCTTGGTCAGCCGGCATCATGGCAAGGAGACGTTCAAAGCCGATGGCAAAACCGATACCGGGTATATCCGGTCCGCCGAGGTCACGAATCAGGCCGTCGTATCTGCCGCCGCCGACGATGGCATTCTGGGCGCCCAGGAAATCCGTGGTGATTTCAAAGGTCGTCCGGGCGTAATAATCAAGACCGCGGACCATCCGGGGATTGATGGTATATGCAATCTCAAAAATTGTAAGGGATGACAGTACCTCGGCAAAATGATCGCGGCAGCCGCCGCAAAGAAAATCCTGAATAACCGGCGCGTGGGCGATGATATGCTTGCAGCCTTCCATCTTGCAGTCATAGACACGCAAGGGGTTCGTGGAGATTCGTCGTTGGCAATCTTCACAGAGATCCGCCTCTTTCCCCTGCAGAAATTGGAGAATGGATTCCCGAAACTCAGGTCGACAGGAAGGGCAGCCCAGGGAATTGACCTCGAGCTGCGGGGAATTCAGGCCGACACTCTTGAGAAAGTGAATCAGCATGAGAATCAACTCGGCATCAATACGGGCATCCTCATAGCCCAAGATTTCGACGTCAAGCTGGTGAAATTGGCGGTAACGTCCTTTCTGGGGGCGTTCCCTGCGGAACATGGGACCGATGGTATATAGTTTCGCCACCGGATCGGCGGCGTAGAGGTGATGTTCTAGATAGGCGCGGATTACGGAAGCCGTTGCTTCCGGCCTCAGGGTGATGAGATCGTCTCCCCGGTCGCGGAAGGTGTACATCTCCTTTTCGACGATATCCGTCGCTTCCCCGATTCCCCGGGTGAAGAGATCCGTTTTTTCCAGGATTGGAACACGGATTTCGCGACATCCAAATGCGTTAAAGATTTTTCTGGCTTGCTCCTCAACATATTGCCACTTGCCCGTATCAACAGGCAGGATATCTTTAAAGCCTTTAACGGCAGTGATAATCTCCATAATTTTCCCGACCACGAAATAGAATATTTAACGCGGGCTCGTTAGCATATAACTCCGGGAATGGCAACGGTAAATGTCATGAAGGCTTGATAAGACATTTGAAAAATGGCTTTGCCGCAGCTCAAAAATCTTTTTCGCTTTTGGTTGGTTTGTATATAATTGTGATTTATTCCCAGATGTTAATTTTAATCACGGCACGGCGAAAAATATTTGATTCGCTGCTTGCGAACAATTTTTCTGTATCAATGTGTTGCCGGTTTTTGAATGAAACTCTGTGGATAAAGTTGTCCAATCTTATGGTCGTTGAAATATTTGAGGGCTTCGTCACGATTTTTAAATTTCCCAAGTAAAACCCGGTGCCAGCGTCCTTTTCCCTTGATGCTGACCTCCTCCACGCGAGCAGGAATTTTTCCTTCTCGCAGTCGTTTTGCCAGGGCCACCGCTTTTTCTTTTTCCGGGTAAGCGGTGATTTGAATACTGTATGGTTTAGATGCGTTAGCTTTGCTCTCTGCCGCTTTGGGATGAGGAACGTTTTTTGCGGGACGTCGAGTCACTACTTTCTGTTGCGGGATTGAAGAAGGTTTGCCTTCGACGGTGAATTCAGTTCTTGATGAGTTGGAAGGTAGGGGTGTTTGTGTGGGCCGAGCTTGCTGTTGTGGTTGAACTGTTTGCGCTGACTGAGCTTGCTGTTGTGGTTGAACTGGTAGAGTTGGCTGGGCTGACTGAAGAGGTTGGACCGGTTGAGTCGGCTGTGCCGGCGTTGGCGGCAGTACGGGCTGAACTGGTTGCGCTGGCGGCGCCTTCGCGGCTTCCTGCTGCATCACCTCAACTTTAACGGGAGGTACGAGCCACTGTTTACCGTTATAATAGGTAGTCTGTGAGGTAATTCTGTTGATGCGTAAAGGATATTCTTTGCCGCCCAGATGGATAGCTTCGTAGTGATAAAGGCTTGGCCATAATAATAAGAGGATAAGCATAATCATTGTTGGTAAACCTATGATTATGATCCGGCGGATAATGTTTCCTGACAATCCTGCGATGGTAGAAGTAGAAGTGGAAGAGGCAGTAGCGGAGAATGAAGATGATTCGGCGGCGGATGATGATGAAACGGATAATGGTGGGGGGGAAGTAGTAAAGCCCGGCGACGGTTGCTCATGATCGGAATATTCGGGTCGTACTGCGGTCGTCGCATGTAATGGTACTGGAGCACTTGAAGTATCCCCTTGGGAAGCGCTTTCACGACGCGGATGAAGGCGTAGCAGCTTCTCATAGGCATTACGAATTTCCTTAAGTTTTTTCTTGGCTTTTTCGTTCCAGGAAATAATCTGTGGATAACGGTCGGGGTTCCATGCTGCGTTCATCTTTTCAAAGGCATTATGAATGTCCGTTAAAGAAGCCTCTGAGTCGATCTGAAGAATTTTGTAATAAGGTGCAGGATCTTCGTCAATATCTGCATCGATTTCAAAATGATCGAGAGAACCAATCGTTTTACTTAACGATTCCAATTCTTTCACAAGTCGATCATCTTCGGGAGAGGGGCTTTCATACCCCCTTGAGGTCGTTTCGTCCTTCATGATAGATGACATTATTACTGACTGGAGCTGTTATGTCAATGGATTAATGGGGACTAATCGGCATATTGATCACTCAAATTTGGAGCGCTTGGTTGATATGGATAAATTGACAGTTCCACACCGTCCGTGACCGCGGTAACGGCGCCATGCAGGTCCGTCCGGTATGTTATTACGCCCTGCTGATTCAACCTATTCAGGACATTGGGATGAGGGAGCCGGAAAAGGTTATCGGCGCCCACGGAAATGATTGCCGCCTGGGGACGGAGGCGCTGCAGTAATGCCTCTGTACTCGAGGTGCGCCCCCCGTGATGGGGAACGAATAAGAGCTGGCTCCGCAACTCGCGTGAATCGGCTGCAAGCCGCTCTTCGGTCATATAGGAAATGTCGCCGGGAAAAAGAAAAGATACGTCATCATAGGTCATCCTCATTACCATTGATCCGTCATTTGTTTCCGTGAAGGTTGTCTCTTCTTCCTTGCCGCGGTCGGAACCGGGAGGATTCAAGAATTCTATACCCACACCCGCAGTGATGATGGGGTTGCTTTCTGCGGTCATAATGCGCAGGTTAATTCCCTTGCTTTTGATAATATCATGAAAACGCAGGTATTCTTCTGATCCCGACGTTTCGCCATTGATCCATACTTCCCGGACCGGAAAATTCTCGAGGATGAAAGGCAGGCCATTGAGGTGATCGGGATGGGGATGGGTCAGCACGACGATATCGATCCTGTTCAGGCGTTCGTGCCACAAGTAGGGGGCGACTATATATTTCCCCACATCAAAGGTGCTGTTGATAAATCCGCCGCCGTCAATGAGCATGGTCTTATCACCGGGAAAGCGAACAAGGATGGAACTGCCCTGACCGACATCGATGGCAGTTGCGGAGAAGTCACCGCGATTGTGGTTTTTTTGATGAAGATAGACGGCATCCAGACAAAAGAAAAGAAAGGAGGCCGCCAGCGAATAATGAATCCAGGCAGGACACGATTGGAGCCTTTTTAGAAATGAGGCATTTTCATGATCATGACGGACTTTCCAGTCCGGATCCGACAGATAGGCCGGACTTTCCAGTCCACTGTCAGAACCATCGACAGGATCATTTTCGCCGGAAAGGTGCGCTACTCCTTTAATAAGGCCATAGAGAAATATGTAAAAGAACAGGAGTTCCAGGAGCGAGGGGGTTGTCAGATAAAAGGCCGCCCAGGAAAGAGAGGCGAAATACTCATTAAGAGCGAGAGAAATCATCACCAGCGTACCGGCAATATCTAGAAAGAAGGCGCTCACCGGCGGTGAAAAGGGCAGGAAAAAGGTCGTGGCCATCGAAACGGGGATAGCCAGAATGCCAAGAATGGGGACAATGATGATATTGGCAAGGAGGGAGATGACGGAGATCCTGTTGAAATAGAAGGCGATCAGCGGCATCGTGCCCAGCATGGCGCTGAGGGAGACGATAATGAACAAGGCAAAAGCATAAAGACCCTTTCTTAATAAGACAGGAAGACCAAATGGACGCCCCGGCTCAGGATCCGGCTTGGGGACAAGCACCGTCAGTTGGGGCGTGATGATGAGGATTGCCAGGACCGCTGCGAAGGAAAGCTGAAAGGAAACATCGAAAAGGGCAGGGGGATAAACAAGGAGGATGATCAGAGCGGCCATTGCCAGAGTGTTGTAGAGATCACGGTTCTTGGAGATGAGCAGGGCGGCCATGAAGGCAAGAATCATCAGGGTTGCCCTGAGGACGGACATTCCGGCGCCGGCGATAAATGTATAAAGGATTACCGGTGGCATGGCCATCAGGACAGAGAGCTTGTAAAGATCAAAGCGGAGGAGCAGATACGGGAATCTTCTGATCATCCCGCGTACCAGGAATATGGAGAAGAAGGCGATCATGCTCATGTTGAATCCCGAGATGGCGATGATATGCGATATTCCCGTTTTGCTGAAGGAGTCTCTGAGCTCCCGGGGGATCTGCTGCTGATCGCCTAGGATACAGGCCTTGATTATCTCTTTTTCCGGGGCCGGGGCGTTCGTATCGATGAAGGTGCGGATAGTGCTGCGAACGCCTTCTATTTTCTGCTTGAGAGGATTTCCGTATCCCTTCCGGAGTATGACGATGCGGGAATCGTCGGCTATGGAACCACGGAGAAGAACCCCTTGATATCTCAGGTATCGTTCATAGTTAAATCCTCCGGGATTGTGAAAGTTTCTCACCTTACGCAGCCGGGTCCGAACCTGAACGACATCTCCGTAATCGAAAGATTGTGTTCCCCGGAAGCTGAGCAGGATTTTCCCCTGGACGGGGAAGTATTCGCCCTTGCTATCGGTCAGACTATGGGCAGCAATCATCAAGTCCGTCTTTTCCGGAAAAAGCAGGGGCGACTCGACGATTACCCCTACGATAGTCACCGGATCCGTGCGGAGTTGCTTAATGATATGGCCCTTTCCCGGTTGTTGATAAAGATAGGCATTCATCTGCAGCCAGCCGCAGAGAAAAAAGGCGCAACACAGGAAAAACATGGCAGCATTTATCTGTGCCTTGAGGCGGGAACAAAGCAGGAGGATGAGGACGGCCACGAGGGCAGAAAGAAGAAAGTAATACGGCGCCGCGAGAAGGGAGGAACAAACAATCCCGGCCATGAGCGATAATAACGGAGCAATGAGGGGACGAGCCATGTTCATTCCTGAAAAGAAGTTTTACTTGCATATGCAGCAAAAAACATTATGATGCAAGCCATTGTCAAAACAGCTAAAGGAGGGACTGCTACATGTATGAACAGAAGCCTTGGTTAAAATATTATGGAGACGTCCCAGCTTCCCTCGCCTATCCCCGGGTCACCATGTATGAGGCCCTTTTGCAGACGGCGGAGCGCTACCCGGATGCAATTGCCTATGATTTCATGGGATATACCTCGACTTATAAGCGCTTCATCGCCGACATCGGCCAATGCGCCAATGCCTTGGCGGCAGCGGGCCTCAAAAAGGGAGATCGGATAACCATCTCCATGCCTACGACTCCCCAGGGAATCATCTGTTTTTACGCGGCAAACAAGATTGGCGCTGTCGCCAGCATGATTCACCCCCTTTCTACGGCGAAAGAAATTGCCTTTTACCTGAATGTCAGCAAGAGCCGTTTTGCCCTGACCATCGACGCCTTCTACGGGAAATTCCGGGAAATCATGGCCGAGACATCTCTCGATGTCCTGATCCTCACCAAGATTTCCGACTATCTCGATCTCGTCAAAAAGATCGGATTTTACCTGACCAAAGGAAGAAAGATTCCTCCCGTGCCGGCAGACCCGAGGGTCCGCTGGTGGAAGGAGCTAATGTCAGGAAATTACCCAGCCGCGCCCGAAGTAGCTATGGATACGGACGATCTTGCCGTCATTCTTTACAGCGGCGGGACAACGGGGACGCCCAAGGGAATCATGCTCTCCAATATGAATTTTATCAGTGAGGGCATGCAGGTAT
>Ga0247841_10008586_pt1 | contig 14640 bp, 14 predicted proteins | sample LaCruzMarch2015__2_FD_192410 | JGI IMG/M metagenome (GOLD analysis project Ga0247841, IMG submission 192410) | Freshwater microbial communities from meromictic Lake La Cruz, Castile-La Mancha, Spain - LaCruzMarch2015_18m | ecosystem: Environmental > Aquatic > Freshwater > Lake | place: Spain...
ATCATACAAACAATCGACCAACAGGAAACTGTTGATATCGGCGAGATTTGAAAAAAAATCAGGAAAACAGCCCTGAAATTGTCAACAACCCCTGGATTTAAAAAATAGGGGGGGGTGAATAGTTACGAATAAATTAACAAAAGCACTTTCTTTTTCCTTCCCAGATATCCAGGCTCCAAATAAAACCCTTCAGCCATCATTTTTTAAAGAAATGAATATTTGTAATTCTTTAAATTTTGAGATTCATTGTTTCCATTTGCTTAGGTTAATTGGGATCCATGATCTTCATATGTTTCCTCAAAATGATAATAGAGGTAAAGCAGATGGTTTTTTCCGCTTTCATACGTTATCTGTAATCTACGATGCTACCTTAGAATCCGATTATCAAAAGAAAAAAGAAACGCAGATTGAGAATTACATCAATCAATTAAAGAAGGAGAAAATAGTATTTGGGAATTTAAGCTACACCATTAAAGACACCCAACGACAGGGTTGGATAATAACAAGAGGCAGTAAGGTATGTCAAATTAAAATCGAAGACGATATCAAGGTCAAGGAAATCCCATACACCAAACTTATTGAGGTTTATGATAAACGCCTTCAGGAAGAAATTGGGAGTGATGATTTGTGGGATATTTTGAAAGACTTGAGTTAGTATCGCTGGTCACAACTGCCGATTATAAGTCACTCATTATACCGCAGAACATCGGAAACATAAATGAATTAAGGGATTATCCAATTGAAAAAAAATCAAAGAAAAGTCGAAATTGAATAAAGAAGCTATTATTGCATAACACTTATTAAAGCAAGGAAATGTTTCTGAGTATAAACACTAATGAACATGGAGAGTATTAAAGGATTACGAGACAACCCTATCGAGAACAAGAAAGAAGAAAAGCTTGGTTTGACAGATTATGCAGATTCCTTAAGTGATTTCATTTTGATCTGTGATACGCCAATAACCATTGCCATTCAAGGTGATTGGGGATCCGGAAAAACCTCAATGATGAATATGATCAGCGATACAATTAAAGAATCAACCATCTGTATTCCCTTCAATTCCTGGCAGTTTTCACAGTTTGACCTGGAATCGTATCTCCATGTCACCTTGCTAAATCAATTCCTTGAGAAGATCGGGGCTACGGAAACCATTAAGGATTTTACCTCAAAAGTAGGAAGATGGATGACCAAAGTTGCAAAAACAGCATTGGTAGCCACTGCTGATAAAGCACTTGGAGGTGCAGCAGCCGGTGCGATTAAAGATGAAATGTTCGCTGGTGACCCTACTGAGATAATCAAGGAAATTGCGAATCTCAAACAAAAAGTACAGGAAGTACTGATAAAGAGGTTGAAGGAAGAGGGAAAAGACCGGGCTGTTGTGTTTATTGACGATCTGGATAGACTGGCTCCGGAAAAGGCTGTTGAATTACTGGAGGTGCTCAAGATTTTCCTTGATATCGATAAATGTGTGTTTGTCCTGGCTGTGGATTATAAAGTTGTATCGCAAGGCCTGAAAAAGAAATTCGGTGAAGATGTGGGATCAATGAAAGGAAAGAGCTTTTTCGACAAGATCATCCAGTTGCCTTTCAATATGCCTGTCTCAAGATATGATGCAGATAAATACATTATTGGTATCCTGAAAAGTTTAAACATCAGTTTTCATCCTGATGATGTGAAAGAATACAGAAACCTGATTGAATCATCAATCGGATTTAACCCCAGGAGCATCAAACGCCTGTTTAATTCGTTCCTGCTGATTCTGAGCGTCGCACGTAAGAAGAATTTATTCGAAGAAAGTAAACAAGCCACACTGGAAGAAAGACTCAGGTTGCTTTTTGGCATCCAGTGTATGCAAACAGCCTGGGAAGACCTCTATTACTTTATTATTAAAAACTCGGACAAACTCTCCGATGAATTTCTGCAAGGGTTGAAAGATGAAAAACGGTTTCAAAGTGAAGCTGTTTATAACACATTAATGGGAAAAATATCCCCAGAGGATATTTTCAAAATGACAGATTTCATGGGTGTTTTTTACAATACGATGCAATTGAAGTCTGATAGTAATGTGGCTATATCGCAACAGGAAATATGGAACCTGATCGAACTTGTTCAATTTTCTTCAATTACATCTAGAGATTCTTCGATTGTCCAGGAATCGGCTCCTACTGACTATAATTGGGACTTGGTAAAATCGATAGCTGTCAGTATAGCGCGAAAACTTGGCGTTCATTTCAATATAAAATTGGATAAATATCCAGGCTTAAGATCGGAATTTTGGTTCTGGCCTGAACGATGGGGTGTGAATAACCAGCATGAAAAATTCAGGGTATTTATTAAATTTTTCAGAGGATCCTCGATCTTATTGGATTTTAATTTTTTTCTTGAAGAGGGTATAGTTGTATTTAAAGTGGATTCAAACAAAATTAAACTCAAAAAATCAATATTGGAAATAATCCAAAACTGTGGGTTGTCAGGTGCAGTGGGTTACCAATATAATGAAGCCATTAACGAATTCCTGATTTTGTGGAAAAAACCAGTGCCGGGTTATTCTGATGCAACTGTTGGAAATAAGATCTTTGAATATATCAAGATAGACCTTGACCAAATCCTGCCAATGCTTCTTGAAAAAATACACCACCTGTTGCCCGAAAATCCTGTTAGGGTCAAGTTTATTAATAATTTAAAAAATAAGGTATTCAATAAACTACAGTCTGGACAATTGTGGGCGATGGTAAACAATCATATTGAAGGGCAAGGCATCAGGATAAATATTGAACCTTTCGAACCTGATGGGACAGATAGTGATGGTGGCTATGGTTGCTGGTGGGGAGTATATGATTTATTGACCAACAAAGGGATTCCTTTCGGACTTCCAAGTTCAAGTTGGGAGGGTATTAAAATTAACGGGGTTGATGATTTCAAGGATTTCCTGGATGGGAATCAGGAACTGGAAAGACTTGAACAATCACCGGAATTAATGGAAAAGGTACTTGAGTCCATTTCGGATGACATTGTTCAAAAAGTAAAGGTAGGGTTAGCGAGTATGAGCAGACCTTCGGATCAAAATTGATAACTTATTATACCCATTACGAATTATATGATCTTATAAACATTTACCGAGCTGTTCAAAAATCCAATCTATTCTTATGAATGACAAGAAATACAAGCACCTGCTCTTTAAAAACCCTTCTAAAGGCCTGAAGGAATTCAGACAAAGGCAGGGAGGTGGTAAAGATGAGAAGAAACCGGAGGAGGAAAAGGATTATCGACCAATGGCAACACAATTATCCAGCTGCCTTGCATACTTTAAGAACGACCAACAACTTCGCCATAGTCAACGTAATGATAGTCTTGGTATTCAGGTACATATTGATGCGATTGAGATCGAGTTTTTTGGATCTTTTAACCGTTATGATTATGAGCAGTATTATATTAATCAATTCGGAATTGCCATTGTAAGTCTGACAAATTTTAATCGTACCGGGTACTTTTTAATAGTTAACAGATTGAAGTTTAACAATTTTCAGGAACAAATTAACCAGTTTATCGATAATGCACTAAATAATAAAAACAAGGTTTATGATAAGAAAATCCATTTCATACAAAGATTTACTTTCCATACTTCCGGAAGAATTAATAAAGCACACAACAAAACCAAAATTGTTTATCTGAACCTGTTTCATGCCGCTCTGTTTGAAAAACAATTCATAAAGCCTATAAAAGAAAGTCTTCGGGTTTATTTGCAGAAAAAAAATCTCAAATTCATAGAAACGGAATTTTATTTTGAGGTGGAAAATACTGACACCAATACGATCAATGAAATTGCTCAGAATTTCGATATTCTTCAATCCATTTCAACACATTTATCAGGTTTAGTAAAACCGACAACTTTTGGACTCGCTGATAAAAGCCATGGTTTCGTCATCTCAAACCCAGAAGATAACCTTCCGATAATCGGTATTATCGATACCGGTATAAGTAAAGAGTGCCCTTTAAATCCTATCATCGTAAACGATTCAAACACAGACTTTGATGCTACCGGGTCGGGTGCATTGATTGATGACGTGGATCATGGCACAGGTGTGGCCACACTTGCAGCCCTGGGGCGAAAATTATATCCAGGTCACTTCGGATCATTTGAAGCAGATGCAAAAGTCCTATCTATAAAGATCACTAACCAGGAGAGAAATGCAGATATCAAACAGTCAGATGTGATTGATCTGATTAAAAAAGCATATAAATATAAGGGTGTAAGGATTTTTTGTCTGACAATCGGCTATCAGGATTTTCTTGATGACAATCAACACCCGTCAACCTATGCATTTGAATTGGATAAACTTGCTTATGAGCATGATCTGTTAATATGCATCTCCACAACCAATAATGGATTCATCAATGACACTTCAACCTATCCCGAAGCATTTCGAGAAGTTGAAGCTAACATCTCCTCTCCGGCCGAGAGTTTCAACAATCTGACGATAGGCGCAATTTCCGATAACTGGGAACAGGGTTCCAACCTTCGGAGGAGCCCTGACAAAGAGTTTCCTGCAATCTATACTAAAAAATTCCATTATGATATGGAAACCCTGACTCAGACAATCAGAAATTCCAGGTTAAGAAAACCAGATATTCTCATACAAGGAGGTGATTATACCGAGTATAGTATAGATTTTGGGCAGGGATTTGATATCACCTTAGAAAATGGCATGAAATTTCTTTCTATAAAGCCTGGGGATTTTTTTACCAGAACTGTTGGAACAAGTCTCTCAGCTCCAATTGCAGCCAATCTCGCAGCCAGAATCATTGGATTGTACCCGGATTTGAGGATGCAAACTGTAAAAGCTTTGATTGTAAACTCTGCAGATTTCAATGAAGATCTCTTCGCACAGGGAATTTTTAATCCTGCCCAAAAACAACGTGTCATCGGATGGGGAATTCCTATCGATTCACTTTGTTTAAATTCAGGAGATAAAAATGTAACCCTTATCATTGAGGATTCATTTAATTGTGGTAATGTCAAGAGTTTTCCACTGAATATTCCAAGGTATTTTTCAAATGCTATTAAGAAGAACAAGATATTGGATATATCAGCTACCCTTTGTTTCAGTTTCATGCCTGATTATTCCAATCAGCTCTCTTATTGCCCTGTACATGTAAATTTTACAATCACCAAAGACGTCATACTTGATAAGAATGTACGTGGTACTATCTATGGGAAAGGTGGCACTGAGCTCAAATTAAATTCGACTCATCCAGGATGGTCTCAGGATTATTACTATAAAGGGAAATTGTTCAGCAATTGTCAAAAGATGGAATTCTCCTTGAAAAAATCAGATTTAATCGCTGAAGATTTTTCGTTACAGATTGCCATAGGCTCAACCGTGCACAAAATGCTTGGCCAGGGTGACTCTAATCGCTATCAGGGAAAACCGATCAATTACAGCCTAGTCATTACACTTAAAGAGCATGAAGACAAAGCAATTGCCGGCTATAGCCTGTATGATGAATTGTATGCAATAAATACGCTTGAAATACTGGTAGAGGCAGAATTATCCCTTGATCTGTAATTTGATTTCCTGGTTTATCAGGGATTTCCATATCGACAAATCGATGGCCTTAAAAGGTTCATTGGCATTATAGGATTCAAAAAGACTGCGTTTAATCGAGTTTACGAGCGTTTTTTGAATTGTAAAAAATGACAACCCTTTACACGAATTTACTATCTGAGATAATTCATTATTGTCTTTTAGCTTAAAAGGCGATTTTTCAAGAGTTTTGAAAATGAGTTCCTTGATTTCCTTTTCGTCGGGAAGTTCAAGCTTGATCCACATATCGAACCTGCGAATCAGGGCCGTATCAATCATCTCTGCCTGGTTTGTTGCTGCAATAACAATACTCTCCTGTGGCAGATAGTCAAATAGTTGAAGAATCGTATTTACAACTCTCTTCATTTCTCCGTGGTCCTGGCTGTAGTCACGTATTTTGCCAAGTGAATCAAACTCATCCAATAGAATAATACACTCCTCTGCAGCAGCCCTCCTGAATAATTTAACCAGGTTCTTGCTCGTTTCACCCAGTCGTGATGATACAATGGCCCCCAGGTTAATAACGATCATCATTTTCTCAAGCTCTCCTGCCAACACATAAGAAGCAAGGGTTTTGCCACAACCGGAGGGGCCGGAAAACAGAATTTTATTGGCAATGGGAAGATTATATTGTTTTAACATCTCACTTCCCCGATGTTCCTGTACAAAGAACCCAAGTTCATCTTTGGTTTCTGATGAACAGACAAGATCATCGAATGAATAATCAGATGTCAGTTTTTCTATAACCAGATCATTAACTTCCTGGTCCTCTTCTCTCAATATATGTTTCGCCGAGCCGACTTTTACAAGGCCACTTGTTTGCTGTGCCCGGAGTCCCTCCTTAATGAGAGATTGAAGTTGCAAGGCAAAATTGATCTTCTTAGTTTTTTTTGAATGTTCGATAAGATCATTCAGAACATGGAGAAGCCGTTCCTGATCATTTTCAAGACCATACTTGGCAATTTCTTTTATGAGATCAAACTGGGTCATGAACTTTCTTCCGAGATTACAAAGATAAACTGAATTGTCCCGTCTTAATTATTTTCTTTGAAATTTGTGAACAGGATAAAGTGAATAATTTCGGCATAGCTAATTTCCTGATTAATGGTAAGCAACTATTTCAAGTATTCTCACCATGCTCATTGTATCCATCTTGCAATATTCAAGCAAATTAACTCTTTTCAACCGCACGGATTCAGGTTTTTCGTCATAATATAGACTTTCATATGTTAGACTGGCAGTCCCCCCTTCCTGGATATTCAGATCAGAATAGGACAAATCAGGTATGAGTGCTGGCAAAACCGCTTTAAGAGAATAATAACCATTCATCTCAGGCATATAAAGATGCTTCTTTCGGAATGGAACCATCAGATCAGCAAACCGGTCAAATAATAGCGCTATCCGGGTGGCATATTCCGGGAAATCACGGGCGATCTCCTTCAGTCGTGTTTTTTCAAAGGCCTGGTTCCACACGATGATGCTCCCGCTCTCCCCGATCCGGGCCAGCAGCGATTCGATAAATTCCGGCCTTGGATCCTCCGGTGGTGTCCCGAGAAATTCATAATGCGTCAAATCACTTCCCTTTTCGCCTGTTTTCAAGTTTTTATTTTCGCTCCCTCGCCACCTCGCCACCTCGCTACTGGTTTGTATATGCAAGGAATACTGGAAGGGTATCTGCTGGTATGGCCGGCTTTCATCATATTGCGGAACGGCAAACTGGATGGTTTCGAAATCCATGTAATAGAGCGGGTATTCAAGGTTGGCCAGAAATTCATCCAGGGAATCCTGGTTGCGGTTGGCCTTTCTCACCTCCCCCTCCTCTTCGGCCACAGTCAGGCTTTGTCTGCAGAAATCCAGGAAATCACAGGAGAAAGGTTTTTTGCATTGAGGCCCCATCGCAATATCAGGTATCATGCCTGTTTTAAGCATCTCCTGAAGTGAAAACAACGCTCCAGGGATATCTTTCTGCATCGGCAGTATCCTGTCGGTCATGGGTTCAATCGTGAACAATTGATGAAGATCCAATTCTCCCTGCCGCACATACTGGTTGTTGACATGCACAAGCGAGATCCGCTTCAGCGGAAGCCCCGACCGGGTGATCACATAATACTGGAAAGCGACATCCTTTACCTGGTATTCCTTAACCTGGGTCGAAGCCTTCACCTCGTAGGCTGCCCATCCATCGGCCTCCTTCACCAGGATGTCCATGTAGCATAAGGTCTCACCATCGCTGAACGCGGCTTCGTAAATTACATGTTGACCGCCATCAATCAAGGCTGCAGTATAGGCTACCGCCTCATTCACTTTCTCATATTCCCCCCGGCTGGCATCCACTCCTCCCGGGAACAATTGTTGCGCCAGCAAGCCAACGTTGTGTCCGTTGTCGAATATCTGTTGTTGCGACTCGCTGATCTCATCCCGTTCATTGGGCTGGTTAAAGTGAAGCCAGAGCGACTTCGGGCATTGCATCCCCCTGATAAAACTCGATTTTGAGATCATGTGAATCCTATTCTTTTCAAAGTTAACATTTTGCTTCAACCGGTTTTAAATCTTCGTTAAAAAACAAAGGTAACCTTCGGCCACGCCAATCTGTGTCATAGTTTGAAAAATGATATGTGAATGCATTTTTGTCTTATCAATCGTAATTCGTAATTCGTATATCGCATATCGCAATCTGCAATATTTATCTTTTATATTTTGTTATTAAATATTATAGATCGTAATATTGCATATCGCAATATGCAATATTTTACGAACATGAAGCAGCTTCAATATAGCATGAAACCACAGGATGTGGTAATTTTGCTGAAAATAATCTCGTTGGATACCGATGATTGGCAGCAGAAACCTTTGTCCGGCGACTTAAAAATGAGCCAGTCGGAAGTGAGCCAGTCGGTTGCCCGTTCAAAATTTGCAGGATTGCTTGATGACACTGGTAAAAAGGTGATGCGCCTTGCCTTTTTTGACTTCCTTCAATTCGGTCTTACCTATGTGTTCCCCCAAAAACCAGGTCCGGTTGTAAGGGGTCTGCCTACAGCTCATTCTGCCGCTCCGCTGAATTCAGTAATTGTCAGTGACGAATCGTATGTCTGGCCATGGGCGAAAGGAAAAATCAGGGGACATGGCATTGTCCCGCTCTATTCCTCAGTTCCCGATGCAGCCGCTACGGATGTGAAACTCTATGAAATGCTCTCATTGACTGATGCATTGCGCATAGGCAGAGCCCGGGAAAGAGATTTGGCCATAATTGAACTAAAAAAGAGAATCCTTCATGGAGAATAAAAAGATTAATCTCAGAATGGTGGCCGCTGTTGCAAAAGGGTTGCAGGAGCTGCGTTCGTCCTGACCATTTCGGTTGTCATCATGCCTGCAGAAGATGGTCCGATAGGACCGGCAAACAACAGGTATAAGCCGGGTTTCAGTTTTTTACAGGAAGTTCTTGTCGAAGATGAAACAATTCAGATTTTATCCGCCCCCTATTTCCTGGCCACCAAATTTGAAGCATTTCATACCAGGGGTGGCGATTACCGCACAAGCTACGATTTCGAAGATATCGTTTATGTCGTTGACAACCGCATTGGTATCGTTGAAGATATCCTGAATGCGGATCAGAAGGTCAGGTTATTTCTTAAAGAAGAATTTAGAAAACTAACCACTTCGCCCTATGAAGAAGAAATAATCCGGGCGCAGATTCATCCTTTTACTGTGGATGAACGATATCCCATCGTCTCAGAGAAAATAAATCAAATGATTTCTTCAATAAGGTAGCCTTAGTCAACTATTCCTTATTCTTATAGAACATGTATACCTTCCCCTTTGCCCTGGAGGCGCCGATAAATAACTGGAACAGGTTTTTGGGATCAAAAAGCGATGAGCAAACCAAAAATACGGTGTCCCATTCCAGCCCCTTTGCCCGCAATGCAGTGGTGTACCTCACCTTCCCCGAAGGATTGTCGAGGTTGTCAATCGTAAGCAATTCCAGGGTGGCTTCTTTTTTAATAATCTCATTAAGGGGTGAATCCTCCTTAAGAAGATCGGCAGAAAAGAGCGCCACCATATTTTCCGAAGTACAATGGCTGAGCGCTTTTTCCTGGTCAATATATTGCTTAAAAAGACCGGGGACCTCCGCCGGTGTTTTCCAGGAAATAAACTTTACATCATTTCCATAAGCCTTTTGTGGATCCATCTGGCCTCGACCTGCATCCTGGATCAGTTCGGTGATGCCATGTCCGGTGTTCACTCGGAGATTGGCGAACTGAACATAATAGGCCGAAGCCTCCTTGAGCGTTTCCCGCGTGCGGATATAGCCATCCAGGTTCGCAAACCTTGGGAATGCCTGGTTGTCGTCGAAAAAGATATAATAGTTTCCTCTTTGCAGGGGGTTGTTTACCTTAAGGAGTGATTTGATCACCTGGTCGAGCCCCATTTCGAATAGGTCCTGCGCCTCATCAGCCACGATGAAATCGTATTTTGGAAGCTTTTTTGCCTTGTGGAGTTTCCCCAGGCACGCATATATCATCTGCCCGAATTCACCTTTTGCTACGCTGTCGTAGGTCGGCATGAGCGCCGGATCACCTGCAAGGGTAGCCAGTTCTTCAAGAAAATGATAATAGGCCGTCACCCTGATGGAGTCGGGTGGGTTATCACCCAATGCCTTCTGCAGTTTTTTATTCATCCGGGCAGCAAGAAATTCGTTCCAGCAGAGGTAAAGTCCCTTTTTTTCTTTTGATTTACATAAGCCGACAATCAGGTCGAAAGCATAGGTCGATTTTCCGCTTCCCGGGGGCCCCTGCACCATAATCCGCTGGTTCTCGCTTAATCCATGGAGGATGTGCAACCCCTCCTCCAGCCTCCGCTCCGATTCCCCCAGGTTAAGCCTTGCTTGTGAAAGAGACCGCCGCGGATCGAACTCCGGCTTCAGGATTTCAGTCAACGCTCCTATCCGGGCCTCATCCAGGGTTTCCCATCTGATGCGCATCGCAACGTTTCGCTCATCCTGCTTTTCATAAAATTCAGCAATCTGTTCCCTTTGCGAATCCATGATCATCGGCAACCACTCCTTCTCACACCCCCGGTGCCACAGATATTTATACTCCACCCCGTCGCAATCAAACACACATTCCGGAAAGCACACAACCGAACCCACGAAAATGTTGAGTTGCCCCTTTTCCCGCAAAAAACTCTGAATCGCATGCGCATTTTCATCCGCCTGGACGAAAGGGTTTTTAACCGTTTCCCGATGATCATCTCCCGTGAGGCGATAAAAGCCATGGTCTTTGTGATCTGCAGAACCATAACCCATGATCCCACCTTTTACCTCCACCACCATGATACCCAGCCTGGAGAAAATCACAAAATCACACTCCCCCGACATCTGCACCCGGTGAAACCGCGAAGAAATCCGCAAACTGTGCATCACGAAAACAGGCTCATCCTCCATCTTCCCAGCAAGCATCAGCTGCCTGTCGGCCTCGCGCTCGCCATCATTGGTGATATGCCAGGAATTATACAATCGCTTGATCATGGAACGAAGGTAATAAAAGTTCCATGTTGCAGCCATAACCCTACACAAATCAATCCCGATCCCCCATTGCCCAGCACATTTACTCTCGTTGGCAACATCCATCCCGCGATAACCATGGGAATCCCGGTTACCACCCTCAAATTATAATCTCCATTTCTTTTCATTGATTCATTTTCAGGATAGTAATATTCATGCTAAAATGTATAAACTATCAGTATTTATAAGCCATATATGACATTTATATAAGGAAAAAAGTTTTCCACCATCGCAATCCGCCATAGCCGGGTATTCCAATCGTCAAACCCTCCGAAACATAATATATATAAGTATTGCAGAAATATAAGATTTGTTAATTTCAAAACCTTTGCCTTTCTTTGCATTATTCGAGTTATTTAATTAATTATTAATTGGTTATATAAAATATAATGATCAAATATATCTGTTTATGAAAACCATTGATATTTCAAAACTCCACATCATTGCAAAGGAAAATAATTCTAAAGAAATGGTTAATAGGGTTTATGTAGTAATGGCAACAACTGATGGAAAGTATGATGATCCTGAAACCCGTGTTGCCGAGTTTGACTGCGGTTATGTAAGCAGCCCACAGCCATACCACCAATTCTATAAGTTCTGCTGTCCCGTTCCAATGGAAATGAATGACGAGCAAGTGAATGACCTTAAGGAAAGGTTTCTCTATTTTCCCATAGGCCAGCAGCGCAAGCTGATCCACCTGTACGACCCTGATATATTCAAAAGATCCGACCCCGTCAGCAGCGAGGATGCCTTTGAATATGTCCGCCAAAGAATTTCGTTACCTTTGAGTGGCGATGAATTTTATCACATTGAGACGGGATTCACATTAAGGTGGAACTATTCGTCAAATCGGATGATCCCTGGCGGAGAATATAAACAGGCCGTCGACCATTACCTAACTTCAATTGAGAGCCCAATGGACCGGAAGAAGATGGCACAAGCAGTTGATCTACTTCTGGAATACCTTGAATTAATTGGGCAGTGGGGATATGGTGGTGCATAATTGTAATACAAAATATTTAACCTCATAAAAATCCAAAGACTATGAAAGAAATCATTCCATTAGAATTTTTAAAAATCAATGAAATCTTGCCAATTCGACAGGAATTTGATAGAATCGCCAATAGGCTAATCAACGAAGTTGATATCGTGGTAAATGAAACATTCTTTTCATTGTATGACTTTGAATTTTATTATTGCTCGCCATCTCATAAAGACGGCTATGCAATTAGACATACAAAACCTTTAGGATCGCTACATATGCACGATTATGGCATTGACATTTCTTTAGGATCTGATGACGCGGGAATTTATGGCGGAATTTTAATTAGGGGAGCGTGGATGACTAATTCGACAACCCCCAAAGTATTATTGAGCAAAAGTCAATTTGAGAAGGAACTATTTAACACGTTAAAATTAGGGCACAACAATATAACTTATTCGAAAAGAGACAGTGTTGGAGAATACATACTAATTATGACCATCAGAAAATCTCTTGGAAAAATTGAACCAGCCAATTGTAAAACGATGGATATGTTCGAGGCCAAATACAGATATGTGATTAATGATTCTTCGGTTTTTGCTCAACTTAAAGGGAAGGAAGATATACTAAGAAACTCGACTCTTGACAGAGAAAAATGGAAGGAATTATTAACCTATGAAGTTAAAAAGTGAGTTGTTATATGCTATATTTTGCAGCCTCATTGCTTAATCCGGCAACACAATTTTTTGCTCATTCCTTAATCTCTCTGATTAGAGGCAGGAATGTATCATACGATATTGTAAATGGCACCAAAGATATCTGGCTCCGGGACTTTATGCCCATCCAAACTGGGAAGAACCAATTCGTCCAATTCACCCTGACCAAAGACTATTATCTCAAGAAAGACCTTCACAAGGCGACTGACCCCGCCCCCATATGCACATACCTGGGAATTGACCCGATAACACCTATATATAATGGTATGCCCATTTACCTTGACGGGGGCAATGTAATTCGAGGGTACGGAAAGGCGATAATGACGGATAAGGTCTTCAAAGACAATGGCATTACGCACCGCATTGATCGGGCGGCTTTCGCAAACATTCTGAAAGAAGTGCTCCAGGTAGAACAGATTATTTTCATTCCCGGAGAACCTTATGACCAAACAAAGCACGCCGACGGGATGGTCCGGTTGGTTGATTCGAAAACCGTTGTGGCCAATGATTTTGCCACTGTTAATGTGTCACAATCCTTCAGGGAACGTTTCTACGGAACCCTTTCTGGAAGTGGACTGGATGTTTTGGCAGTTCCGTATCATCCGGTGAATGACAGGATAAATGGCTACCAATCAGCCAAGGGATGTTATATCAACTATTTGCAGGTTGGGGGCAAGATATTTCTGCCAACTTTTAATGATTCCATAAACGATGAAGCGGCAATCAAAAGGTTTAGCGGGATATTTGGCCCATCCAACATCATTCCAGTGCCGTCAAGTGAGATTGCGGTGTGTGGTGGTGTATTGAACTGCCTGAGTTGGGAGATAATTACTTGATAACTTCTATTTACCCCTGCTTACCGAAAGCAGCCAAAGCCAAACACAAAGCAATCCCGACCCGGCAAAGCCCAGCACATTCACCCACATCGGCAGCATCCATCCCGCTATAACAATGGTGACCCCGGTTACCACCCTCAAAAGATGAAATATTGCAACGATGCCGAAAATGGTGCCGGCCACACGCACTCCGAGAATCTTTGAGTTTATTGACATTGAGTATGATATTAAGTTTTTCTTAAAGAAAAATCCTCCCTCTCCTCTATTGATTGTTAGCCGGGATTTTTGTACCGTTTGCTCATGGAACGAAAATAATAAAAGTTCCAGGGTGAAATTCCGGTTGATTTATACCATTATGATTTGTAATCATTTTTCTTCTTGATCCATTCCCACCAGTAATACGATCCTTTTTGCCACGCGTCATATTCTTCCTTCCCCTCTTTATGTTTCACATACTCATTGCAGAATTCTGTACGCAGATAAATTACCACAATCATTTTCCCATCCGTTACCCTGTAATAAACACTATCTACATAAAAGTGATCATGCCCAAAAACAGGGTGGAAAAAATTTACATAAAAGGATGAACCAACCCGGGGTGTTTCAGGCAAGGTAGTCATAAAGTAGAACTTTTTATTCTGTTCATTGCAAGATATATGGTGTTCCAGTTTCTTGACCTCAAGTTTGGGATTATCCGCATCCTCAAGCATTTCAACAAGGTCCGCATAGATCTGATGCATCCACCTTCTGTACAAAACAGGTTTGATGTCAAGGTTTTTCATGATCACCTTATCTGTTGGAAACGGTTCATAACCGTCTGGATCCAGCTTCAGTATTTCAAGAAGTAACTTCTCATAAGGTTTTCCGGCTCCAATAAGCTTTTGGGAGAGATTAGGCATACGAGGAATCGTAAGCTTGAGCGAATGTGAAGAGAATTTCATTTTATCCATAACCCAATGGT
>Ga0247841_10008587_pt1 | contig 14638 bp, 6 predicted proteins | sample LaCruzMarch2015__2_FD_192410 | JGI IMG/M metagenome (GOLD analysis project Ga0247841, IMG submission 192410) | Freshwater microbial communities from meromictic Lake La Cruz, Castile-La Mancha, Spain - LaCruzMarch2015_18m | ecosystem: Environmental > Aquatic > Freshwater > Lake | place: Spain...
AGGCCCTCCTTGTTGTATAGATTGACATCGGGAACGTTTGCCCAGCCGTATCGTACGACGGTGGGGTTCGGCACCTGGTCGCTAAAGACCTCGACCGTGTCCATTTTAATCTCGGCTTTGGCTGGAACGAATTTCTTGTCGGATCCAGCAATGGTGAACCCCTTGAGTTCACCGTCTTTTGCCTCTAGCCCACTGCCGATATGCTTGAAATGAATCACGGCGCGGGTTTCGCGGATGACCATCGAGTCAAACTCTGGGCCTGAGTATTCAACTTTTTCACCGTAAGCGACTGCACGAGCGGCAAGGCAAAGGCGGGCTCCGACCGGTTCTTTCTTCTTCGGGTGGGAGTCATTGGCGTCGCCAATATCTGTGGTAACGACCATGGCAGTGTTGTCCGTGGATTTCCACGTCAATAGCTGTGCTTCGCGGAGTTCTGGAGACCATCTTTTGCATGGTGCAAGTTGGACGAAGAGGAAGGGGAAGTTGCCTTGAGCCCATTGTTGTCTCCAAGCGCCGATCATTGCCGGAAATAATTTGCGGTAGAGAATGTGGGCAGGGCTATTCGATTCTCCCTGATACCAGATAACGCCCCGCAGTGCATAAGGTTGCAGTGGCGCGATCATGCCATTGTAAAGGCAGGCTGGACGTTGTTTGTCTTGTTTCGGGCCTACGGCGAGCAAAGGACCAGGGGGTTTGGGTTTGCCATCGGCTATGGCTTTCGAGGCAACTGCTTCGTAATCCGCTTTGATTTTGCTATTGGCCTCCTCCAACTTTTGGGGATTGAAATCTGCCTCACGTTTCGCTTGTGTTGTTAGCAGGGTTTTGAGTTCTGGGTCACTGTTAAGAGTCTCGCGGTCGGTCCAAGACTCTGCAGGTGTTCCGCCTTCATAGGAACCGATGAGTCCGATGGGAACTCCCAGTTGTTTGCGCAGGTCGCGTCCGAAGAAATAGGCAACCGCAGAAAAATCCGTTAGGCTGTTGGTGTCGCACGGGCTCCACTGTGTAAACGCATCCGTTTGGGGCTCATCCTCATCGCGGCGAGGCACGCATACGATGCGGAGCAGAGGATCGTTTGCTGAGGCGAGGATCGATGCTCCATTTGGGGAAACTTTCCGGTACCATGCCATGTTGGCTTCCATGTTGGATTGTCCAGAACAGAGCCAAACTTCGCCCACGAGGATGTTGTTTGCTGTCACGGTGTTGTTCCCGCGAATGGTCAACGTGCGACCCTCTGCAGAAGCTGGCATGGACTCAAGCCAGATTTTCCACCGCCCGTTCTTAGGCATGGTCTCCACCTTCTGTCCGGCAAATTCGACCGTCACCTTCTCGCCCTCTGCCGCCTTTCCCCAAACCGGAACTTTCCTGTCTCTTTGTAGGACGGCATTGTCGGAGAACAATGGATTGGGGACGACATCGGCCCGGATTTGCGAAACGAGTCCAAGCAATGCGAAGGCAACAAGGTTTGGTGTAAATGTCATCATTTTTTTCATGGTTGTTACGAGAGATTTCATTGTTCCTGCTCCTTTCATGTTTTGTTCCATCATTTCAGTCTAATGGAGTTTTGCTCTTCAAAGCCTTCAAGATTGAATCGGAGCAAAGTTTCCCGAGAATCGGATAGGCTTCGTTCTTCCAGTGGAATTGGTCTCCGCGTGCCAGTTCGAGCTTGTCCACCAGCAATGAATAGAAGTCGTTGACCGGCACGTTCATTTCGGCCATCACCTTGGCCGCCATCCGGTTCTGTTCGATGATGTTCGGATTTATGTCGGGATTGAGGGCGGGCGGCGCCGGCTTCTTGGTCGTGACTGGTGTGCTGTTGGCCCAGATGATCTTGGCCTTCGGACACTTGCCGCGTATCACCTCTATCATCGCCTTTGTCAATGGCTCGAACGTGACTTCCTTTATCCGCCCGTTGGCCCAACCGTGCAAGCCGGTGTTTATATGGACGACATCGTAGGGCCCCTTGTCCAATACCTCGCCGAGGAGTTTGTTAAGCGTCTCGGACTGCCAATATGGATTCATCCATGCGTCGACATATGCCTTGCCTTTAAGCTCGGCCTTCACAGTCTCCAAGTATCCGTGGAGGATGGAATCACCCACAAGGAGTATCCGGGGTCGGGCGGCATCCACGACCTTGGCCTGGTCAAGGCCCCAGCCTTTTCCCTCCGAGTGCAGGCGCTCATCTGTCTCGACGGAAGACGCCGCGAGACCGCTCTCAGGACTTGCCACCGTGTCTTTTCCAAAGAGCTGGAACTCCAGGATAGAGGGGACTCCATTGTCTGATTCCAGAATATTGAAACGCAGATACCGCGCCTTGATCGCCGGGAACGAGATAGTCTTTTTGGCGCCGACCATGCCTCCATTGGCTACAGCTCTCCAGTTCTCACCGTCTTTGACCTCAAGAGCCCATGAGACAATACGTTGCTCGAATTCGTACAATTCCGCCCGTTCCACATTACAGTCCTTCAGCAGATCCAGCTCCAGCCAGGCACTGCGCTTGCCGGAGGCCGGACTCCAACGGGTCGCGATTTTGCCGTCGGTGGCCATGCCCGCGGCGAAAGCAGCGCTCCATTCGCTTGACGCCTTGGCGGGTTTGCCCAACGACAAGGAGCCCGTCGTGTCCAGCATTCCCTGCGTGGGCGTCCCGCCGATGACAAGCTCCTTCAATCCCCAGACGTTAGGCTTCTGTAGACCTTGGTCGCATGGCTGCACGTTTTGCGCACATTGGCCTTGGTAAAGAATTGCAGCCTCGCCTTTTTTCAGTGCGATCTCATAGATTCCGTTCCCCACAGCCTTGATTTTATCCGGATGGTCACAGTCGAAGGAGCCTCTGAAGCCGGGCTTCACAAGGCACTGCTCGCCTGCTAGGCTTTCGACCCGCACCCATAAGGTCTTGCCGTCCCTTCGGATGGCACTGACCAGGAAGGCGCCTTCAGCCCGCAGATTCTGGTACGATGCCTGTGCCCACTCGTCCGGCACGGCGGGAAAGACGCGTATGATCCCTCCCCAACTCTGCAACAACATATACTGCAACGACGATGCGGCTATCAACGAGCATTCATACACCGGGCTGCCCTCGATATACTGTGTGTTTGGCATGACAAAACGCTTGTTGTCATGGTGGGAGCGCAGTTGTTGGAGCGCATTCTTCCCGTCACCTAGGGTCGCGTAGATGTGGGCGGCTGCGGCGGCCGACCAGCCATAGATCTGTCGGCCGTTGTCAATGTTCAACCAATGCGACAAGGTCTTCTCCACAATCTCCTTGTTTTCCGGCTGCTCGCAGGAGATCGTATGCAGAGGCCACACCATGAGCATGTGCGACCAATGCCTGTGGGATTTTGAGAAAGGCATGTCTGCGCCGATCATGAATCCGTTGGCATCGGATGGGTATGGGGTGAGCTCTTTCAAGACCCGTCTCCATTCCGCCACCTGTGGGTCTTCAAAGCGATACTGCTCGTTCAGGGCCAGCAAGGTCTCGCAAGCCCAGCGCAAAAGCGAAAGGTTGTAGTTGTTGTCCGCTGCATTCCCGTATTCCGGCGAATGCATTTTGGGCAGGTGCAGGATGCCATTGGCATCTTTCTGGAGCAGGCGCATATAGAGGTTCACGCTGCCCTTGAGCAGCGGGTAGAAGGCATGCTCGCCATCTCTCCTCATCAACGACTCGTCCATCGAGTAGCGGTACTGCTGCCAATAAAGCCAGAGTGCCCATGTGAAGTCGCCGGGATTGATGTAGTTCCCATATTTGGCGGCGGCCTGCCCATCGCCGTTTGTCCCGTCGTAACTGCTTGTATGCGGAGTTGTCGCGCAGTCGTCAAAGCCATAAATAGTCTTGGCGTTACGCACGAACGCTTGCCTCCGTGAGTCGATGAAACGAGTGAAGGACTCGCCCAGTTCCAGCCGGTTAGCCGCGTAGACCGGCGAGTAGGCTATCTGGATATTGAGGTTCCACCAGATGCGTGGCCAGCCGCTGGCCCGGCTCCATGGCCCCTGCAGATCCATGACCATGCCGTCGGGGCGCATGGCGCTGGCCAGCTTATATATCTGGATCCAATAGAATCCTTCGGCCTGGGTATCCGGCACGCTCAAAAAACTAGCCGGATAATAACTGTGCCACCAGCCGCGGTGCTCCTTGCTCAAAACATCCGCGTCTTGCGCCGCCGCCTGCCTCAACGTGTCAAAGGCCGCCAGTTTCGACTCGTCTTGCGGAAAAGAGTCCGCGATCGTGAAGAAAAGGCGCTCGCCCTTTTTCATCCATGCGGCCGTGTAGCTGCCGCCGGCCGTCCGTTTCTGCCAGCACCATGCGACGCCGTCCGTCACCCCGGACTCGCACGGGGGATTCAGGATATTCTCAAATCCATCGTAGCTGGCATTTCCGGTGGCAGCCATCTCCGGCATCCACGTCCATGCGCAGTCAGCCTCCCCGCCGGATGCGGAATGCTCGATGACGACGAGATTCCGCCTCGCATGGACAAATGCCGTGAATTTCAAGGAGCCAAGCTCGGTTTTGGCCGAACCGCGGATTTCCGCATTCCAGAGGTCGATTCGCAGCTCGCCGCCGATGAGTTTGCCCTTTGTGGTCAAGCGCAAGCCGCCTATCAAAAGCCGGGCGTTGTCACGGGCCCGCGAGGTGATGTCGTTCCTACCCATCGCGAAACGCAGCGCGTTCTCACCTTCCTGGAAGATGGTCAGCCCAAGTGTGCCGTTCCCGGCGAACGCGCCATGGTCAAATTTCTGCGGCAGCGCGCCCCATACCGGGTCCTGCCGGTTCAGGAAAGCCGCCCAGTCCATTTTGCCCTTCACAAGCTCGCTAGCTTGCAGGGCAACCAGCGGTGACAGCAGCAGGACGGTGAGGATTGTGAGAGTTGGTTTCATGTTTGGTTTCTCCAATTTCATGGCTGGACCTCGCGGCATTTCTTCAACTGGACATCGGCGTCTACCGAGCAAATCCAAGGCCGGACATCCGGCGCGACTGACGAAACCGTCACGTTCTCAAACACAATGCCGTCCGCATGGCGGACGAAGAAGACATAGCCCGGCGTGTTCCAGAACATGTTGGACTGGGGAGTGAGGTCCACTTTTTCGGGAGGCATCCGAGGAACTCCATTCAAGCCGCCGGGCATTTCGATCAAGGAATCTTTGAAGCGGACATTTTTGATGCGGGCCGTGGGGATACCCGAGATGACGCAGGCCGGCCCATTTTCTGGGTTGGTGGAGATGGCGCGCACGTTGGAAATCGTGATGTCTTCGAGCGATCCGGGTGCCTTACCGCCGCGGTTGCCAACTGCAAACCCCATACCGGTCATGTTGCCGAGACGGATGAAGACCGGCTGTCCGGTGTTGCGCATGTCAAGGCCATCGACGGTGATGTTCCGCACCGGCGCACCATGGACGGAGGCAAGGCTCAAACCGGCGTATTTCGCGTAGGTGATCTTGTTGTTGCGGATGGTGACTTCGGAGACGGGGCCATAGGTCCAGAAGCCGAGTTTGATGGCATTCGCTCTGTAGCTACAGACCGTGTTGTTCTCAACGAGCACGTTCTTGAGCCCGCGCCCGCCGCCAGGAAATGTTTTGAAGCAAATGCCGTCGTCCTCGGCACGCACATCGCTATTTCGCACGATAACGCCGTGGGAATCGCTGATTTCAAAGCCGCTGAGGTTGGCGCAGTTGGGCGGGGCATCGACGGTGACGCGGTCGATGAGGAGATTGTCACACTCGTTGAAGATCGTCGTCCACATACAGGGGTCGCGGAAAGTGATATCCTTGACTGTCACATTCGGGCTGCGGAAGACGCGCAGAAGCGAGGGGCGGTGGGGTTCGTTGCCGACCTTACGGATATCGGGGCCGATGTTCATGGCCTGGCAGTTACCGTTGATTTCGCCGCAGCCCGAGAGGGTGAAACTGTTCGCGTTTTCCGCATAAAGGAGTCCGCGGCAAAGCGATTTAATCGGGAAGCCCTGCGGCAGCCTCACTGGATAATCGGCAATGTCGGGGCTCCCGAGGAGTACGGCGCCTTTTTCAAGGTGCAGGGTCATGCGTCCGCGCAGTTCGAGCGGCTTGGTAAGGAACTTTCCCGGGCTGAGCACCACGCTACCACCGGTGCCCGCGCAGGCATCTATCGCTTTTTGAAGAGCCTCGGTGTCAAACGTGGTGCCATCGGCTTTCGCGCCATAGGCCCGGGGATCGAAATGCGGCTTGGGGGCTTCTGTCTGGACTTCAGAAACCTCGGTCTTCGGAGCTTCGCTCTTGGATTCCAGAGGCGATGCCTTTGGCGAACAGGCGGCGATGAGAAGCGCGGTTGAGAGAATCAGGACGGCAATAGGATTTTTCATAAAAGTGGGAGGTTGAAATTCAGAGGTCACGCTTCGCAGAATCCGCAGCGGTTCCGTTGCCGCTTGTTACAAGTCCGGCATCGCGGCAGTTGATCTGCTCGGCTTTGGCGTTGACCGAGCTGAACCAAGGCCGCACATCCGGTGCCAGCTTGGAGACGGTCACATTTTCCAGAACCACACCGTCGGCATGACGGACAAAGAAGGCATAGCCCGAAGTATTTCCCAGCATGTCCGATTGGGGATAGAGTGCGGGCTTTTCGACAGGCAACGCGGGAACGTTTTTCAGTCCACCGGGTGCTTCGAAATAGCAATCCTTCACCACCACATTGCGTATACGAGTCGATGGAATTCCTGTGATCGAGGATTCGCCGATGATTCCCGTTTTGTAATTTTTGCCGTGGGTTTTGTAGGCGCGCACGCGTTCGATCCTCACCCCATCAATCGAACCGACGGGTCGTCCGGTGGAGCGATGCCCGAGGCGGATACAAATTGGCTGACCGACTTCGTGGAGTTCCAGATCCTGAACAAGCACATCACGAACGACCGAGCCGTCCACGGAGGCAATGGTCAGACCACCGAGCTTCGCGTAGTCCACCCGGTTGTTCCGAATCACAACATTCGTCACCGGCCCGACGGTCGCCGTGCCGAGCTTGATCGCATTGGCGCGGTAGCAATGGATGCGGTTGTTCTCAATCAGGATGTTTTGCAGACCGCGGGAGGAGAGGCTTTTGAGACAGATACTGTCGTCCTCGGAGCGGATGTTGCAGTTACGGATAATCACATCCTTCGAGTCGCAAATATCGATACCATCGAGATTCGTGCAATCGGGAGGCGCATCCACAGTCACGTTGTCAACAAGGAGGTTGTCACACTCGCTGTATATCTGGGTCCACATGCAGGGATTGCGCAGGGTGATATTGCGGACGATGACATTTTTACTCCGGAAGACGCGGAGCAACGAAGGGCGTTTGGCTTCGGTGCCCCACTTCCTCAACTCCGGGGGCATGTCCATTTCCTTGCAACGGCCGTCGATTACGCCCTCGCCGTCAATCGTCAGCCCATCCGCATGGCACGCGTAAAGCAGGCTGCGGCACAAATCTTTCGCGGTTGGTTTGTCGGGAAGCTTAACGGGATAGTCGGCGATATCAGAGCTGCCGAGAAGGACAGCCCCCTTTTCCACATGGAGGGTCATGTTGCCCCGGAGTTCGAGCGGCTTTGTGAGAAACGTGCCGTTCGAAAGCACCACACTGCCGCCGGTGCCCGCGCAGGAGTCGATGGCCTTTTGCAGCGCTTCGGTATCGAAGGTGACACTGTCGGCCTTCGCCCCATAGGATTTCGGGTCGAAATATGGACGGGGCGGACACGGCGAAGTAATTTTCAGATAAGACGGTCTGCATCCAGCAATAATAACCATGGCAATCCAAACCGTCAAAACAGCGCCGAGCAAGCGTCCAAGAGCAGGATGGAAGATGTCGATGCTTGATTTCATGACTGGACACTGTTCATGTTCTACTGTAGTGAGCTGTTGGTCTTAGCACGGACGCGCTGACCTGGCGGTACAAGCTGACACGAAGCGCTTCCCAGCACCACCGTGACCGGATGATCCGTTAAATTGTGGACCATGGCCTCGCCCTGAAGGCAGCTCACGCTGAACCGATCTTGACCAAACGGGAAATCATTCCACGCGAAATCGCCGATGGCAGGATGAGGAGCAAACCACAGTGTCTTTTTGGGAGCATCATACCTGATGCCAAGGAACCGATGCACAAACAGCACCGAATGCACGCCCGCAAACCAGCCGGCTTTACCCGGGTACGAACGCCGCACCTCGCCGGGCTGAGGCTTTGTGTACGGCCACCACGACACGGAGCCGTCGGTGTCGGTCACACGGCGGATTTCGGTGTAGTAGCCGTTCTCGCCGAACAAACTCTCATGGTCGTCGCCAAAGGCTAACCCCTTGTTGTAACCGGGCGCGGTGGCGGGAACCGTTTTACCCCAGTCGATCGAGCGAGTCGCTGCAACATACTGAGCATTGTTCGTGGACATCGAGAAACGCATGTAGTTGCGGTAGGCTGCTGCTTCATAAGGCAGGAAGCCATAAAACGGCATCAGGGTCGTTTCGGATTCCTCGCCGTCGCTGGTCAGGCGAGGAACACTGCCATCGCGGTTCACCCCCTCGATGAACTGCGGACCGAACGGCCCGGGAATAACGGTCTTTTTCAACAACGCCGAACGGACGTTATCGGCTTGTTCGCCGTATTCTTTCGCCCGCCCGGGCTCACCATATACTTCGGCGAGCAGACGCGCATAGCCATCCAACGCCCGCCAGACGGCGACATTCGAGCCGCAATGCCAGTCGCAGTCGAGCTTGCCGTCTGAGATATAATGCGTCGAAAACAGCCACACGTCCGGCGACTGCCGGGAGGCGACGATGGTATCGAGGATTTTTGCCCAATTCCTTTTGAGTTCCGGATGCTGCGTAAAGAACGTCCGGTCCCCGGTCTGCTCGTAGTAACTCGCCGCCAAGAGTAGGCTCGCGACCGATAAACTGATCGAGTGGCTGATCCCGCCCTGGACGATCTCCCCAGCCTGGCGTATGCCGAATTCGTCGAACCACATAATCATCTTCTGCGCGAGCGTCGGTTCTGAAGCCATGAACGGCAGGCACGAGTAGAAACAATCCTTCGTCCAGATTTGTCGCGTAGCCGGATAACTGCCCCAGTTACTGCCGGCCAGTTTGTTTGCTCCGGACAGTGCTATGCTCTGCAAGGCCTGCATCACCTGGCGCTCGTGAAATTCGCCCAGCCAAGGATTCCCGGGCGTCTCTAGACGTCCGAGCACACGCCGATAGTAACACCCTGTATCCTTGAACCAGGCCAGCGTGCCGCGTGCGTTCACCTCGCTTAGTGTCGGTTCGCCCGGCTGGTATAGGATCGTCGGAACCCAGAGGGTTTCACCCGGCTTCAAAGCAAACGCAACCTCCTTGGAAAACCGTTTTGAATCCCCCAGTCCAATTTCAAAATCGAATGGATCAAACATCGCCCAGTTGGGCTTCGGCCGTTCACCTTGGAACATCCTCGGCAACACCACCGTGCCTTGGAGCAGTCCGTCGGAGATATTTTCCAGTTCCAATCCGTACACAATGCCTCGAAGCCTGTGTGAGCCATCAGCGGACAACGGGGCAAAGGTCACCAGGCGCACAGCAAACCGGCCGTGTGGGTCTTTCAACTCGGTGAGCGGAAAGATGTTGTCGAGGAGCCCCATCCGGAAATCCCAGTCGACAGCTCCGAGATGATTGGTCTTGCCGTCCATCACCAGCGCGTAGGCGTAAGGGCCGAAACTGCTGCTGTCCTTGGCCACCCAGACCCCGGGCCAGCCTTTGTTTGGATCACAGCAGGCGCGATAGGCATCGCGGTAGACCGTCAGCGTCTTGATCGCGCCGAGCATCGTGACGTTCGCGAGACACTTCGCGTTTCCGATGTCAAAGGTCAACTCGGCAAAGTCGGCCGTCCTGCTGTAGTAGCTGACCGGGTCGCCCATCGTATAGCGACCCGCTTTGCGTTCGATCCAAAACAGCTTCGACTGCGACTGCCGTAAAGCTGTGCCCATGGAGTCGATATCAGCAGATACTGCCAGCACTCCGTTAATTGACAACAGCATGACCGCGAACAGTTTGATCATGAGACCTCTTTTCACCAACCGTTTCGCCACTTTAATTAGAAGAAACTGACCATCGTCCCGTGGGGCGGCGTACCCTCAGTCGTGTAGTAGTAGCCGCTGCCGCTCAGTACCGGTGACCGGTTGTGGGCACCGTAGACCCGTCTGGCCTCCTGCAGCACGCCATCCACGTACAACATCCGGATCGTGCTGGTTCCCGTAAACGCCAGGTTGTTCGTCGCCCCCGTGTAAAGATAAACCGTCGTGTTCGTCGGCATACATTGCGCGTGCGTCAGTTTGAGCGTCGAGTTCGTCACAACCGTCACGCCGCTGTAGGTGTTGGTGCCGGAGAGGGTGATCGAACTGGCCAGGTTGCCTCCTGAGTTCAGGATCGTCAACCCGCCCGAACCGACGATAGGGCCGCTAACCGTCCAGTTCGCTCCTGAAGAAGATGTGTTTCGGAGCGTCACCGACTTGTTCAGGGTCAATGTGCCGGAGAGAACAGGCGACCAATTCGAGTAGTTGTCTATGGTGGCAATGCCGGTGTTGCCACCCGCGACTGTGATCGGGGTGGAGATCATGACCCCTGTGGCCAATTGCAGGATCGTATTGTTTGCACCCGTCGTGTCTCCCAAAGTGATCGGACCGGCTCCAACCGTGCCCCGCAAGATAAGGTACCCATTCTTGATCTGGATGGGGCCCAACGTGCCAACGACATTCTGTTTGCTGAACTCGGCGCTTGCTCCTCCTGTCTTGATCACGCCGCCGACATTCACCGTGCCACTGATGATGATGGACTGCGACGCATCCATCGTCAGGACGTAGGAGCCAGTGATGTCATTGTTGAGCCCGAGGCTACCGCCTGCAGCCCTGATCGTGCTGTCCCCAGCCAAGGTGACGTTGCCACAGTAGGCTGCCGCCGTGCTGCTGCTGTTCCTCAGCGCCCCGCCCCCGGAGACGCCCGAGCCGTTGAGTGTTAACACATAGGGGTTCGCCGCTGTCATGACCTGTCCGTTAACATCCAACGCCGCACCGCTCGCTACGCTGACGGTGCTGTTGCTGGCACCCAGGGCCGCAGGGTTTCCCATCTTCAGTGTCCCGGCGTTGACTGTCGTGCCGCCGGTGAAGTTATTCGCGCCTGTAAGAACCACATTGCCCCCGATGCTGAGAGCGGTCGCGTCGTTGTTGTTCAGTCCGACATTGGCACCGGCCAGCGTGAGCGTCCCGCTGCCGCCACCAAGCCGCACCGTCGAACCGTTCTTGGTCAGGGTGCCGGTATAAGTTACGGAACCGGCCGCGCCGAGGTAGACACCGGCAAGGGCAGACGCACTCAAATCCACGTTCTCCGCTGCGCTGCTGGACGTCACAGCCACCGCGCCAGACGAACCGCTGCTGATCTTGTCGACACTGGACTGGATCGCGGCGTAGTTGAAGGCAACGGCCGCGCCATTGGACACCGTGATGCCACTGGTGCCACCCACCGCACCGCTGGAATTATACTGCACCACCCCGTTCTTGACCGTGGTGGCACCCGAGAAGCTGTTGCCCCCGGAAAGGATTAGCGTGCCGGCACCGGTCTTGGCGAGGCTGCCGCCCCCGGAGAGTACTCCCGCGTATGTCGTGTCGGCATTGTTGCCGCCCACCGTCAGAGCCACCGCATTCCCGGCGCTGTTGGTCAGCGCGATGTCATACCCCGCTCCGCTTGATGTGGCCGCCAGGCCCCCGAAGGTGAACGCATTCCCTGAGACCGACGAATCGAATACATTGATGCCGCCGCTCATCGTGACCGTGCTGTTCTGCGCCGCGTTCTGATTGGCGAGGATCAGCGTGCCGGCGGTGAGTGTCGTCGCGCCGCTGTGGGTGTTGCTTCCGGAGAGCTTCCATCTGCCGCCTGAGCTGTTGTTGGCTAGCGACACGGTCTTAGCCGCCAGATTGTCCTGGATCGTGCCTTGTATCTCGGTGGGGTTCGTTCCTGTGGCAGTGGTTAAGTTCACCGTCACATTAGCCGCGGCATTCGTCGGGCGGTTGAACGTCGGCGAGGTGAAGATTGTCGTTGCGCCCGTATACGGGCGGACCGTCGCTCCTTGGAGGAAAGAAAAGGTGAGCGGCTGGTTGCCGTTGCCGCCGACGAACGTGGTTCCGCCATTGAAGGTGACGGTGCCGGAGATGGGACATCCGGCTGGGTAGAACTGGCCGGCGTTCACCACGAAATTGCTCGTCGTGGGCGTTGCGTTGAAATAGAGAACCGTTGAGCCCGTCTTGATGAGCGTGCCGCCCGAAACTACGCCGCCGAGCTGAAGGTCGTGGCCCGCTGTATTGAAGGTGGCAGACCCGCCGAGCGCGAGCGGGATGTTGATGATGTCCTTGACGCCGCTGGAGCCGCCGGAAACGGTGGACACCGTGGCACCGTCGGTGAGGGTGAGCGTGCGGGAATCGGCTCTGCCCAACGTGAACAAGGTCGTGCTATTAGAAAACGCAAGGCTGCTGACCGTCACAGTGTCGGATGCGCCCCCGATATTATCGGTGTTGTTCGTCCGCGTCGCGCCGCTAAAGATCAGCGCCCAGACACCACTGGTGGTGGGTACGCCGTTGTTCCAGTTCGCGGATGTGCCCCAGTTGGCGTCGGTGCCGCCGCCGGTCCAGGTGTTGGCTGTCTGGGCGCGGGCGTCCGTGGCCACCGCAAACCAAGAGATAACCATCAGAGCGGTTATTCCATAAAGATCGTGTGCGAGACCCGCTGTTTTTAGTTTCTGACCTTGCATCGTTCACTCCTTTTCGTTACGCCCCTGAGTGGGCGATCTGGTTAATTAAGTTATGCGTAAATATTCGCATAACACAGGCCGTATGACTATCGCCAAAATTGGCGATAAAGCTGGCGAAGCGACAGCAAGAGCTGGAGAGTTGTTCAGTGGCGAAGATATTTCGCCACGGCTTCACCCCTGGACCGGACTTGAAGTTTCTCGTAGATATGCCGTATATGGGTGTGGATCGTGTGCCAACTGACATTCTTCTGGTCAGCGATCTCTTTGTAGGAGTACCCTTGTGACAGACACTCAAGCACTTCGCGTTCGCTATCCGTCAGCGTTGAACTGACTGTGGCTGCCGTGGAGGGTCTCGTGTTTCTGTTGAACGCTTTGACCACCCGGCGGGCCACACTGCTGGTCATGGGCGAACCGCCGACATGAACCTCATGCACGGCCGCGATGAGTTCATCAGCCCTGATCGGTTTGTGCAGATAACCGTATGCGCCTGCTGCCAGCGAGTTGAAAATCGGCTCATCCTGGTCATGTACCGTCAGCATCACCACCAGCACGCCAGGCAGTTTCTGCACCAGTCGACGCACACATTCCACACCGTTCATGCCCGGAAGACTGATATCCATGAACACGACGCGAGGCCGTTGCGGCGGAAGGACTTTCAAGGCTTCCTCCCCTGTCGCACAGGCGGCCACGCAGCTAAGCCCTGGAGTGCTGTTGATGATTTCCTCGAGTGACCGACGTACAGGGGTGCTGTCTTCGACAAGGGCAACGGTAATGACTAGTTCTTTATTTGTATTCATGTTTTTTTCTTGAGTGGCATGGTAAGTCGCACTATCGTGCCGCGTGCGTTGGGCCCCGTCAGGAACTCGCAACGGCCGCCAAGATTATTCAGGCGCTGAAGCATGCTGTCCAAACCATCCTGCCCTAGCAAGCGTTTATCATTGATGAACCCTTTGCCATCGTCCTCGATCTCCACCGCAAATGCGTTAGGGGAAAAGACGATACGAAGGGTCACCAGAGTTGCTCCGGCATGGCGGACAGCATTGTGGAGCGCTTCCTTGACCGCCAGAAAGAGGTTGTGGCGCTGTGAAGCGGTCAGAAACACGGCCTTAAATTCCAGCGGCACAACAAGCCGGCAAGGGATATTGGCGGACGCTAGAAACTCTTGTGTATACTTGCACAGATACTGGGCGAGGCTGTCCAGCGTATCGTTGGCAGGGTTGACGGCCCAAACAACAGCATCCAATTGACGCGAAAGCACGTGCGCAGCATCATAGACCTTATGCAAATAATCTCGTACATTTGTTCCATCGTCGAGATGCCGCTGGGCTAGTTCGCTGAGCAATCCTATGTAGGTCAGATCCGCACCCAGTTCATCATGCAAGTCCTGCGAGATTCGAGTTCGCTCTTCGGCCAGTGTCCGCTGGTGCTGGCTCCGAAGACTGAGAACATAACGCCACGCCGCAAAGGACAGGCTGAGAAACACCAGCGCAAGCAACACCCTGAACCATGTCTGCTGGGTGATGGGCACCAGGAAAGCTAACTCAATGCGTTGCGGGGCGTTGATTTGGCGGTCCTTCAAGTGGATGCGCCAGACACTTTCGCTCACGATGGTCATATCGGCCACCTCGCAGCCGACGGCGTTTCTCAGGACCGGCGGGAACGTGCTGTGAACAAACAGATGCCCTTCGCGGGCGCCGGCATCGGTCAATTCGATGGTCATGGCTGTCAGTCCGGCTTTGATGCGCTTGATCTCTTCGCCGCCGCAGGAAATGTGCAGGTTGGAACCGACCAGCCTGGGGCGTGCCCCCCCCGGTTCCAGTTCGGTAAACCGCACAAGCTGAAGGTCCGGCGCTATCAGGAAGTGGGTTGACCACGAGCCCTGGGCCACCCCAA
>Ga0247841_10008588_pt1 | contig 14634 bp, 17 predicted proteins | sample LaCruzMarch2015__2_FD_192410 | JGI IMG/M metagenome (GOLD analysis project Ga0247841, IMG submission 192410) | Freshwater microbial communities from meromictic Lake La Cruz, Castile-La Mancha, Spain - LaCruzMarch2015_18m | ecosystem: Environmental > Aquatic > Freshwater > Lake | place: Spain...
GTGCTATTTCCATGTCATCAGTCTTATTGGCTGTTAGTGTTTCCGGAGTTATTGGTATTGTTTTTGGCTGGTATCCGGCCCAACGGGCCTCAAAACTTGCACCCATTGAAGCCCTTCGTTATGAATAATTCTTAAGCTATTCTTCAGTTTTAAATAATAATATTAATTATTAATAAACAAATAAACTTATGCAAAAACAAAACTATCTAATTACAATAATATTGATTATCCTTTTTACTGCCGCCGGTTTTTTTGGCGGCACAAAATATCAGCAAAGTAAAATACTCTCGCCAAGAAGTCAATTTGGCGACCGAATGCAAGCAGGGGGTAACAATAATGGTCAGGTCAACAGAGCGCGTATGGGAGGCGGGCAAATAGTCGGTGATATTTCTGCTCAGGACAAAAAAACTATCACCATTAAACTTCAGGATGGTAGTTCAAAAATAATTTTATTGTCTGAAAAAACTACAATTAACAAGGCCAGCCAGGGCTTAGTCTCAGATCTTAAGGTTGGTGAAAAAGTGGCAGTCTTTGGAACTATAAATACTGACGGTAGTGTCACCGCCCAAAATATTCAACTTAATCCAATGGTAAGAAATCCAAACACCACTCCTCCGGTCCAGCCTTAATCTTTAGGCACTCAAGTTTTGCTGCAGCTTTTTTCGAATAATATCTACATTAGTTTTGGTGACATAGGAAAACTCACTTATCAGATGAGCCATAATTGTTTCCAATATCTCCTGATCTGCCCTCGAAAAAGTTTCATTCATCTCTTTTTTCTTCATCCATAAAGCTTTTAAAAGAGGGAGAGTTTTAACCGGATCGTTCAAACACAGGATATCTTTATAAATTTTATAATCAATAATCTCCAAAGCTTCAACCTTTTTAACCATTTTCATAAACGCTTCAATTTCACTTTTTGACATCAACTTTCTCAAACCTGCCCTTTGGGCATTATTTGCAGGAATCGATCCGGTCATTTTTGGTCCGGAGGTATCTAGCGGTTTATAACAAAGATATTCCCGGCTCTCTGAAGCTGATACTTTCTGGTTCTTTATCTCATAGACCAAATAAATGTGGTCTGAATCGATTATCTTTTCTCCAACCCGAAATCCACTGGTATTTTTCATAGTAAAACAAGCTCAGTCAAAAAATAACTTATCTCGCAACTCTTGTGGTCTATTATACCATTTTTAAAGCTAAACAGTCGTCATCAACCCGCCGTTATCCTTGTCCAGCTTACCTTTTGCTTGAAGTTCCCATAGCTTTCTATATATCCCCTTATCCATTTTTAGTAATTCCTGATGTGTTCCTGTCTCTACAATTTTACCTTTATCCATTACCACAATTTTATTTGCCCTTCTGATAGTTGAAAACCGATGGGCAATTATAAAAACAGTTCTGTTGGCAGCCGTTTTCCACAATGCTTTCTGAACTAGGTCTTCCGATTCCGAATCCAAATTGCTCGTTGCTTCATCAAATATTAGAATCTTAGGATTAATTAATATTGCCCTGGCAATTGCCAGTCTTTGTTTTTGTCCTCCGGATAATTTTATTCCCCTCTCTCCGACTTGGGTCTCATACTTTTCCGGTAGTTGTTCGATAAATTTATCCAAATTGGCTAATTTTGCCGCCGCTCGAATTGAGCCGATAGACACATCTTTATTTCCATAACCAATATTAAAACCGATTGTATTATTAAATAATACCGGTTCCTGCGGTACTACCCCCATGAATGATCGCAAATAACTTTTTTTCATTTCCCGTATATCCACTCCGTCTAACAATATTTTTCCACAGGTCAGATCATAAAATCTCAAAATCATTTTAACCATCGTAGTTTTTCCGGCTCCCGATCTGCCCACAAAAGCTATTGACTGGCCGGGCTCAACTATTAAGTTAACCTTATCCAAAACCTTTCTTTTATTTCCGGGATAATTAAATCCGGCGTCAACAAATTCAATCTTTCCTCTAATACTTTCAATCGTTTTCGAACTTTCCGGATCTTTTACTATTATTTCATCATCAAGAATTAAAAAATATTTTTCCAAATCAATAAAACTTTTTGCAATATTTCTGAACTGAAAAAATAATCCGAAGAATCTGTAATAAAATCCGGACACAAAACTGGACACCATTACAAAGTCGCCGAGCCCAATTTGTTGTTTACTCAACATCCTTACCATAAAGGCCAAAATCAAAAACAATCCGAAATTAGACAATGTCCCTATCGACACATCCATTAATCGGAAACTATTGCTGAATTTCCATATTTTAGTAAACCAATCCTTGTATTCTGTTCTTAGTCGATTTTCCTCTTCTTTTTCCTGTGCAAAAAATTTTACCGTCTCATAATTTATTAAATTATCGGTAATAATGCCGGAAATTCTGTCTTCAGACTCATTAAGTTCCTTCCTTGTTTTAAGGTTAAATTTTATCAATAAAGCCATTACGATGATGTTGATAATGAACAATCCAAGCATTATCAGTAATATTGCCGGGTTTATTCTTGAAAAGAAGAAAAGCACTACTCCCAAACTTACCACGGTCTTAAGCACTTCATGGTGAAAGTTCATGAATAAATTAAAAAATGCTCCATCGCCTCGTTTAAAAGCAGAGATTAACGATCCGGTATTTTTATTTACATGGAAAGCAAAATCCAAATCCTGAATTTTTTTAAACACCGCAATTCGGGCATCCCTTGCCGCCGGTATCTGAACTTTATCGCCTAAATAATACGACAACGCGTCAATTAAGTTAGAGACGACTCTCATTCCTACTAAGCCCAAAAGCAGACCAAAAAGAACCCCAAAATTACCCTTACCGGCGTTATCGACAAGTAATTTAAGCAGATATGGAGAGAGATTCTCCAATATTCCGGAAGCCACCAAAGTAACTATAAAAATTGAGAAAGCAATTTTGTATTTAAAAATGAATCTGTAGAATTTAGCAAAAGTTTTGACCATAAAAGCCCTGGAATAATCTTAGGTGGGTAGGTGAAATTATAAACCGAAAATCATTCAATACAACAGGCAAATTATAATAAAAAGGCTTACTATTTATGTTTTAATAAAAACTATTTAGTACAATAGCAATATGTCTTCGGAAGTTTACACAATCAAAATTGCTGCCCCCGCCGGGTTAGGAATCAAATCGGGTGGTCAACTTTTATCAAAAGTACTGGTTGCCCACGGCTTTAATATCAAAGACTACAACGAATATCCTTCTTTAGTTCGTGGGGGACACAATACTTTTCAGGTAAGTTTTTGTTCCGGTGAAATTTATGCTCCGCATTTTTCTGTCAACGTGTTTTTTTCCGTTCTCGGCGGCCATTGGCAATCACACATTAATGAATTTTCTGACAATTCCCTGATTTTTGGTGACGAAACTTTTGAAAACATTTCCTCAAAGGGCCATTATATTAATTTACCTCTAAAAGAATTATCAATTCAGGTGGGGAATAATCTGGTTGGCAACACCATTTGTCTTGGAGTTATGTCATATCTTTTTGGTCTAAGTCCGGAAATTGTCAAAAAATGTATAACCGATCAATACGGAAAATATGCGGAAATTAATCATCAGGCTTTTGACGCCGGTTATAAATATGCCGAAAACAATTTTTCACAATTTATTCAGAAAATAAATTTACCAAAATCTATAAATAGTAATGGTTTTCTTTGTGATGGTAACGAATCACTGGGTTGGGGTTTCCTACAGGCCGGTGGAAATTTTTATGCCGCTTATCCCATGACTCCTGCCACCGGCATACTTCATTTTTTAGCCGAAAAACAAAAAGAGAGAAAAATTACTGTTCTTCATCCCGAAGATGAAATCGCTGTCGCCAATATTGGTGCCGGCGCCGCTTATGCCGGTGCCCGTGCGGCTGTTGGCTCATCAGGCGGGGGATTTGTTCTAATGGATGAAACGATCAGTTTTTGTGGCATTGCCGAAATTGGTATGGTTTATTATCTGGTTTCCCGCCCCGGTCCCGCCACCGGTTTGCCGACTTGGACAGCACAAGGTGATTTACTTCACGCTATTTATGCCGGCCATGGTGAATTTCCAAAAGTTGTTCTTGCTCCCGGGAGCCACCAGGAATGTTTTGAATTTTCCGCTCTGGCCGTAAATCTTGCGGCTCAATTGCAAACGCCGATTATTGTTTTAAGTGATAAATATCTTGGTGAATCCTACGGTAATGTAGTCGACTTTTCCAAATCAAAAATAAAGTTAAAAGAGGGGAGTACCAATAAATCCCCCGGGGAAAATTATCTCAGATATTCACTTCAAACAAAAAATGGTATTTCTCCTCAGACTTTTCCCGGTATAAAAAATGGCGAATTTTTATGCAATAGTTATGAACATGACGAAAATGGATTTTCTACCGAATCGGCAGAACTATCAAAACAAATGATGGAAAAAAGAATGGCCAAACTTAACACTGCCTTTAGTCTCGTCCCCAAAACAATACTTCATGGCAATCCAAAGGCTAAAAAATTAATTGTCAGTTGGGGATCGACTACTGCCCCGATTCTCGAAGCTTTAAAAGAACTGCCGGATTATGCTTTTTTGCAAGTCCGTTGTCTCTGGCCAATTTCTTCTACCATCGCTCAAATTTTTAAAAAATACAAAGAAATAATCGTTATTGAAGATAACCAAACCAGCCAATTAACCACTCTTTTAAAATCACAATTTAATTTCAACCCAACCCGGCAAATATTAAAATTTAACGGCCGCCCTTTTTATCCGGAGGAGCTCAAAAATGAACTTTAAAACTAAAAATATTCCCACTTGGTGTCCGGGTTGCAACAATTATGTCGTCCTAGCCGGAATCCAACAAGCACTGGAAAAATTAAAAATATCTACCTCTGATTTAGTTATGGCTTACGACATTGGTTGCGCCGGTAACATGGCTGATTTTATTAAATCCTACGGTGCTCACACTCTTCATGGCCGTTGTATTCCTTTTGCCATGGGAGCAAAAATTGCCAATCCGTCACTTACTGTTTGTGCTATTGGTGGTGATGGGGGAATTTATGGCGAAGGTCTGAATCACTTAATCGCCGCCGCCAGAATGAATGTTGACATTACGGTTTTTGTCTCCAACAACTATCTCTATTCTTTGACCACTGGCCAAACCAGCCCTACCACCCCAAAAGGCGCCAAAACTAAATCCACCCCGCTCGGAACTCCCAACGTTCCTATCGACGCTGTTAAATTAATAAAGGCGGTCAACCCTGAAGTTTTTGTTGAAACCGTGGAATCAAAAAATGTTGCCAAATTAAATGAATTGATCGAAGCCGCTATAAAATTTAAAGGCTTTTCACTTCTCGATATTACCCAATTTTGTATCGCCTTCGGTAAGCAGTTGAATTCCTAATATCTATCTATTTCTTCTAAGCAAATCAATCACCGCTCTTCTTATGTTCGTATCTGTATACACAGAAATATTCGGATCACGGTCATTTCCGGTTCCTATACCGGGGATATTCAAATACGAGTTCCATCTCGCATATAAACCTTGTTCCATATGCACTATACTGTCCTCAGACGTCTCATCTAATCCAAAAACCCGAAATAAATTTACCCTATCAACAGTCCTATAGCCACTATCTCTTCCACCAAAATGATCTAACTCCCATTGCAAAATATAATTATTTACTTGAGGGACAATTCGCACTCTCGCAGCTTGAGCCCATAACACTACTCCCTCCCTTGTAACAATTGGTTGTAATTTATCTCCATGAGAATGCCACCATGGTGGTTTAGGTGGTTTGTAATCTAACCTCTCTCCATCCCTTGGTTGTTCATATGTCATAATAAGAATTATACTACGTCTTTTTTCTTGCCACAATTGCCATAAATAATGGTATTTCAAGTCGGGCTTTGTCTTCAACTTTTGCCATTCCTCCCTCACTTTTTTTATCTGAAATCCATTCTTCAATTTTCTCAATTACAAATCCATTGTCGGAAAGCATTTCACAATAAGCCGACAGGGGATAGTGGAAGGTATAAGTTAGCTGGTTATTTTTTTTGTCAAAGGGGCTGCTTTCAATCGGAATTTCCAAAGGGGACATATAGGTGTCAATTTTCCGGTATTGAATCCCCTTCTCGGGATCCACCCCCCAACCGCTGTGTTGAGGTATCCGGAAAGTCGGGTGGTTCAAAACTATAAACAATCTGCCATTTTTTTCCAATAAATTATTGGCATTTCGAATTACCCTAAAAGCATGCTTTATATTTTGCAGTGCTAAAACTATTGTCGCATGGCTGAAAATACTGTTTAATTTTACTTCCCGTGAAACATCCGTCACAAAATACTTATGTCTCAAATTTTTATCAAGTTTTATCGCCTCTTCGACTAAATTTCTTGCTGCATCCAATCCCATATATTTTGGCCCCTCCGGCATACATCTGCCCAAAATCCCCTGTCCGCAGGCTAAATCAAGAACACTGCTATTCACTCCAAGGTCCATTAATCGAAAAAGATTTGGTAATATCACATGTTGGTGATAGTAGTGTCCGCTTTCTCCGACCAAATTGGAGTACCATTTACCGACTTTTTCCCATGAAGTATTTTTCATTAGATGTAAAATATTATACAATGAAAAAAAATATACCGATTTTGATTATAGTTTTTTCTTTTCTTTTAGCCTTTTATCTTTATCCCCGATTTCCGGATTTAGTCGCTACCCATTGGGGTCCTTCCGGTCAGGCTGATGGTTTTTCTTCCAAAAATTTTGGTTTATTTTTTATGCCCTTTCTTTCTATTGGGTTATATTTACTTTTTCGTTTTTTACCTTCCACTGACCCGTACAAAAAAAATTTTAAACAATTTGAAAATCACTTTAATAATTTTGTCGTTATTATCTTCACATTTTTATTCTATTTATTTTGCCTTACTTTAGCCTGGAATTTAGGCTATCAATTCAATATGGTTCAGTTACTTTTACCGGCTTATGCCTTGCTTTTTTATTACGCCGGGGTTTTAATTTCTGTCGCCAAGCGCAATTGGTTTGTCGGTATCCGCACTCCTTGGACCATGAGCAGTGATACGGTTTGGGACAAAACTCACCGTCTCGGTGGAAAATTATATAAAGTTGTTGGCCTTTCTTGCCTTCTCGGTTTATTTTTCCCAAGTTTAGCAATTTATCTAATGCTTATTCCCATTCTCTCCGTCACTCTTTTTGTTTTTGTATATTCCTATGTAGAATTTAAAAAAGAAAATAAATGAACACCAAAAAATTCACCATTATTCATAGTAACGATATGCACGGCGATTTTTTAGCCGAAGTCCAGGGTAAAAGTGGAACGACTATTGGGGGGTTAGCTCTTCTTTCCGGTTATCTGAATAAAGTTAGGTCCGAAGAGGAAAATGTTTTGTACGTTATTTCCGGCGATATGGTCCAAGGGTCTTTAATCGACACCGAATACAAAGGAATTTCCACCATGGAAATTATGAACTACCTTTCGCCCGACGTAGTTGCCTTGGGTAATCATGAGTTCGACTATGGTTTACCCCATCTCCTTTTCTTAGAAAAAATGGCTAATTTCCCGATTGTTAATGCCAATCTTTATATCAAAAACTACAACAAACGGTTGATGAACCCCTACATAATCCTCAAAAAAGCAGGCTTCGATATAATGTTTACCGGAATCATAACCGAAAAAGTTATCGACTCCATTTCCCAGGATAAACTTATCGGCTCCTTTGTCACCCTGGAAGAGGCCTCAAAAGAAGTTGGAAAAATCTGCAACGCCTACAAAAACGACGATATTGATCTGACTATTTTACTCACTCACATTGGGATCGAATCCGATAAACAATTAGCCTCCATGCTTGACCCCGCCTGGGGAGTAGATATGATAATCGGTGGTCATTCTCATACAATTTTAGAGAGGCCGGAAAAAGTTAACAATATCCTCATTGTTCAGGCAGGGACTTCAACCAATCAGGTCGGTCGTTTTGACATTGTAGTCGACGACGATACCAATTCCATTGTTGATTACAAATGGCAAATGGTCGATATCACCTCCGATATAGTCAAGCCTGATCAAAAATTATTGGAATTTATCGAGTCCTTCAAAAAAGAAGTTGATGCCAAATATAGCGCTATCATCACTAGATTTTCTCAAAAACTCATTCACCCAGAAAGAACTGTCGAAACCCCGTTGGGTAATTTAATCGCCGATATTTTTGCTCAAAATGCTCAATGTGACGTAATGTTTTGCGGTAGCGGTGCCATCAGGTTAAAAGAGCTTGGGCCGATTGTTACCTTAAGCGATATTATTAGTTGTTTTCCTTACAACGACTCCATAACCCGTTACACAATCCAGGGTAGTAAATTAAAAAGAATTTTTTCCCATATCATGCGTTTCGAGAACCGCGACGGAGAAGGTGAATGTTATCAAGTCAGCCGTGGAATTCAGGCAATTTATGATGATAAAAATAAAAAATTAATCTCACTTACCTTTAATAAAAAACCGGTTGATGATTATAAAACCTATACTATTGCCATGAGTAGCTACACTTTTAATGGTTGTGCTAAATTTTTGGATGTTTCCCAAGAGGAAATGACAGAAGATGGTCCCACCAAAGTCGTCACTACTTCTTCCCAAGACATTCTTATAGAATATCTTCGATCCAACCAGAACCAAGACTCAAAAATTGAAGGAAGGCTGATTTATAGATAAAAAAGTCGTATAATCAGCCAGTGATAACGATAAAAAATTCAAATCAGATCAAAGGGATTAGATTATCCTCACAATTGGCGGCAAAAACTCTAAATTATCTGGCCGGATTTTTAAAACCGGGCATTACTACCGAAGAATTAAATACCTTAGCCCATCAATACATTCTGTCTCATGGTGCTGTTCCTGCCCCGCTTGGTTATAACGGATTTCCGAAAAGCATTTGCACTTCTATTAATAATGTTGTTTGTCATGGTATTCCCTCTTCTGAAACTGTTTTAAAAAATGGTGACATAATAAATCTCGACATCACCACTATTTTAAATGGTTATTATGGCGATGTTTCCGCTTCCTATCCGGTTGGTAAAATTTCACCAGAGGCAAAATTGCTATTAGATATCACAAAACAATCACTTGATCTTGCAATCCATTCCCTTAAACCCGGAAAATATTTAAATGACTGTGTCGGAAAAGTAATCGAACCGTTTGTTAATAAACACGGTTTTAGTGTTGTCAGGGATTTAGGTGGTCACGGAGTCGGTCTTAAATTTCACGAAGATCCATTTGTTTTTCATTTTGATACTAAAAGAGAAAATATTATTTTAAAACCGGGAATGATTTTTACTATTGAACCAATGATCAATGCTTCTTCTGAATGGCGGATTATCATAGACAAAAAAGATGGCTGGACAGTCCGTACTATCGATAATTCTTTATCCTGTCAATTTGAGCACACTGTTTTGATTACCGAAAACGGCTCGGAAATTTTAACTAAGATATAATTAATTATGATTCTTCTTGACGGCAAAACTAATGCTCAAAAAATATTAAACGACCTAAAGTCAAAAATTGCTAAATTATCTGCCCCTCTTCAACTGGATATTATTTTAGTTGGCGACAATCCAGCTTCAGTTCAATATGTTTCCATGAAACAAAAAAAAGCGCAATTAATTGGTGTTAAAACCAATCTTCATCAACTACCATCAAATTCACCAACTAAAGAAATAATTAATCTTATTCGACAACTTAACGTTGATAACAATGTTACCGGTATTCTTGTTCAGCTACCCCTGCCTTCTTCTCTTGATACCACCTTGATTCTAAATACTATTGATTCTTCCAAAGACGCCGATGGTCTTACCGCTGCCAATTTAGGCCTACTTTTTCAAAAAAATCCTCTGGCGATTCCCTCAGCCACTCCCTTTGGCATTATCAAACTTTTAGAAACTTATCAAATTGATTTAGTCGGTAAAAATGTTGTCATTATTGGCCGCAGTCCTTATATTGGCCTACCGCTAACCGCTCTTTTTCTCCAAAAAAATTCCACAGTTACCGTCTGCCATTCTTACACTCAAAATCTTAAAACCATTTGCCAATCAGCTGATATTTTAGTTTCTGCCGTCGGCCGCCCGAACTTTATTACTTCGGAACATATAAAAGAAGGTTGTATTGTGATTGATGTTGGTTTAAGCCCCGATCCTCAAACCGGTAAATTAGTCGGCGATGTTAATTTTGAGACCGTCGCTCCTAGATGTTCTTACCTTACTCCTGTTCCCGGTGGCGTCGGACCCATGACCATTGCCAGTCTTTTGGAAAACACCGTCAACATCTCTCGGAACAAGGAAAAGGCGCAAAATCCCTTAATCTAAACTAAAAAACAAGAACCACGATATTATATCAGAACTTAAATTTACAGTCTGGTCTTTTTTGTAGAGTTCTGTAAACTCTCAAAGATGTTATATCTACCAGAAATCGCTCATAGCCTAATCCCCGGAAATTCATCATCGTGTTGTGACTTTAGAGCCCATTATAACGACAAAGAATGGCGTGCGGGACGGTGTTGTTCTGCCTATCTTTTGCCAGAATTTTTTGGACCTCTTCCGATTACCCGTGAAGCTTTGAGACATGAAGCGTTAATAGCTATTTCAAGGAAACCTGGTATTACCGTAGATGAAACATGTCAATTAATCAGGGACAACCCTGCCCATAGAGGCGATATGCTTCCGGAGGTTGAATGTCGTCAAATTTTTAGAGATGTTACTTTGGCCATTTGTAAAATTAAAGATTGTAGTCAGGATTTTTCTGCTCGTTGGACTAGGAAGGCTTGATAAATTATAATCAGACTATGCGGATACAACTTTTTGACCGGGGAACGCCAAAAGGTAAGCAACTTTTTTCCAATCTGGAAAACTTATGTAAACGTCTTCTGATCGACCAGGACCCCGAATATATAAAAGACATGAGCCGGGTTTATAGTCAAGGCATTCAGGGAAGTACTATTTTGATGATCGATAATGAAGTTGCCTTTGTTGACAAATATCCGTCAGCAAAAGAGTTAGAAGTGATTTTACAAGACTATCTTAAATAGTCTTATTGCGTTTCCGTCAATTATCTTTTCCGCCTCGTCGAAATCTACGTGCCAAATTTCCGCTACTTTTTCATAAATAAATTTTACATATTCCGGTTTATTAATTTCTCCGCGATGGGGAATAGGCGTCAAAAAAGGGGAATCAGTTTCCAAAATTAATCTGTCTTTTGGTATTTCCCCTACCACCTCGTTTAATCCGATTTCATAAGTTAAATTTCCATCAATTCCAAAATACCAACCATCTCCCAAGTCCAACACTTTTTTTATTCTCTTTTTTCCGCCGGCATAACAGTGAAAAACTCCACGAATATCTTTATATTCTTTAAGGATTTCAATCACCTCATCCACAGCCTTTCTTGCATGAATTATCAACGGTAACTTATATTTTCTTGCAATTTCAATTTGTCCTCTGAACAATTTCTCTTGCTCATTTCTGTTTCTTTCTCTTTCTTCCGGTGGCGGAGTAGAAAGATCCATCCCGCACTCCCCGATTGCTGTAACATTTTTATTATTTTTAACCAAATCACTAATAATACCTAATTGTTTTTCAATCGAATCTGTATTTTTCGGATCGGTACATTGTGGGTGAATCCCTACACTGGCAAAAAGTTTGGGATTAATTTTTGCCAGTTCAATATTTTCTCCTGAATCTTCCAAATTACTTGCCGCCAAAACCACTCTAACCCCACAAACCACTGGTTCCGCAACGGCAGGGCTGAATTTTTTTGACAAATGTGCGTGAGTATCAATCATAGTTCAGGATATAATACATCATTCGAGAATATGATCCAAATCTTCTTTGTCGTCAAATTAATTTTTGCCATTATCGTTGTTTTGGGGTTATCATTTCTCGCTGAAAATGTCAGTCCGAGAGTAGCCGGAGTTTTGGCCGGATACCCAACCACATCAGCCATTTCCCTCTTCTTTTATGGACTCGAAATAAGTCCGGAATTTGCCGCAAAAAGTGCTGTTTACAATATAATTGGATTAACCGCCACCTTATCTTTCATGTATTTCTATTACCGGGCTTCAAAATACTTTAAGAAATTTAATATCCTTTTATCATCAATAACTGCAATGACGGGTTATTTTATCGTAGCCTGGTTATTGCACTTTCTCCAACTCAATAAATTTATCGCCATCTTTTTTCCCATTGTGTTTTCATTTCTATTCATCTTTTTATTTAAGGAAATTAAAAATATCAAAATTGAAAAAAAGATAAAATTGAGCTTTAAAGTAATTATGATAAGATCTCTTTCTGCCGCTTCAATTATCTTGCTGATAACCAGTATTCCAAAACTTATTGGTCCCACCTGGGCCGGTCTCTTTTCGGGATTTCCCGCCACCCTTTTTCCATTGATTCTTATTGTTCACCATACTTACAATAAAAAATATGCCCATACTATTATCAAAAATGTCCCGATTGGTACTTTTTCGGTCATTATCTATTCTTTAGTAGTGTCAATCGTTTATCCGCTATACGGAATTTACATCGGAACCGCAATTGCCTATACCATGGCCACAATATATCTTTTTGCCTATCACGAAATAAAACACAAATTATTGTTTTTATAGCCTCGGAAACAAGGGTTTTGAAAGGGGTTTGACGGTTCCCTCAAAAGCTTCCCTGATCTTTTTGGCTGTTTCCGGCATAAAAGGTGTCAGGTGATATGCCGCCTGTAAAAGGTTTGTAACACATTGATTCAATACTTCTATCCTTTTTGAATCATCCCCTGCCAACTTCCACGGTGCCACTAAATTCAGAGCAATATTTGAAGCATCAATCCACTTATTAAAAATAAAATCTAAAGCCTCATCAAATTTTAAATTATTCACTAATTTTTCAAATGTTTTATCAATTCGTAATTCGTAATTGGTAATTGGTAATTGGTTCGCTAACTTGGCTATCCTGGAAACTAAATTTCCCAAATTATTAGCCAAATCCGAATTAAATTTTTCGGTAAATCTGGAAATTCCCACATCGGAATCATTTTCTGTCGGAAACGATCTGGCAATCAGATACCTCGTTCCATCGACTCCGTAAAGATCAGTCAACTGTTTTGGGCTGATAACATTTCCCAGCGACTTAGACATTTTCTGTCCATCCACCATATAAAAACTATGAATATAAACTACCTTCGGTAATGGCAAATCGGCCGATAATAACATTGCTTGCCAAATAACGGTATGAAACCACAAAATTTCCTTTCCCAAAAGGTGAATATCAGCCGGCCAAAAATCTTTTTTTCCTTCAAAAAATTGGCAAGCACTATAGTAATTAATCAAAGCATCAAACCAAACATACACAGTTTGACTTTTATCCCAAGGAGTGGGAATTCCCCAGGATACGTTTTCCCGGCTAATAGAAATATCGTTAACTCCTGCTTTTAATTTTGCCAAAACTTCTGACCTCTTGCCTTCAGGAAAAATATAATTAGTCTCCGGATTTTCAATCAACTCAATAATTTTCGGTATATATTTTGAAAGTTTAAAAAACCAATTATCTTCGCTTTTTTGCACTGTCTTTTCCGGTGGGTGAAGCGGGCAATGGCCGTCAACCAGATCAGTCTCCGTTAAAAACTTTTCACAACCGATGCAATATAACCCTTCGTATTTAGCTTTATAAACATCTCCTTTGTCATAAATTTTTTGTAAAAAACTGCCGACTATTTCCTCGTGTCTCGGGTCGGTAGTTCTGATAAAAAAATCAAAAGAAATATTCAAATTCTTCCATGCCTCTTCAAATCGTGGAGCAATCCTATCGCAGTAATCTTTTGGACTTAATCCTTCTTTCTCGGCCACCTCCGCCACTTTTTGGCCATGTTCATCTGTCCCTGTTAAAAAGAAAACTTCTTCGTTTTGCAGTCGATGCAATCTGGCAATTATATCCGCTGCTACCGTTGTACAGGTATGTCCGATATGGGGAACATCATTAATATAATAGATTGGAGTGGTTACAAAGAATTTTTTCATTTCTACGGCATCTTCTTCACTGTTTTCTTGACAGTTTTCTTTGCCGGTTTCTTGACAGTTTTACTTTCCGCGGTTTTAGCAGGCTCGACTTTTGCGGAAACCATTTTAGAGAACCTTGACTTCATTCGATTGACCTTATTGTGGTGAAAGATATGACTTTTATCTAATTTATCAAGAAAAGAAACAACTTCCGTCAATCCGGAAGCGGTTGGTTTTTCCTGAAACTTTTTTGCAATAGATTTAAATTTCTGTTTCAGAATAGCATTTGTTTTATGATTTCTTCTCGATACTCTCAAGGATTTTTTTGTAGAAAGGCTTATTGGCATATCGGGTATTCTACCCTATACCCAAATTAAATTCAAGAATTTGTACTAGTCACGGACTTATTCGACATTAGGTTGTTTTCAATTAAATAATTAATAGGGCTTTTTAGACCTAATGTTTTATGTGGCCTTTCGGTATTGTACCAGATGATGTATGTCAAGTACCCCTTTTGTTAGACCGATCGGCGAAATTGAATTTGGCGTAAATTGTGTTGTTGTCTAAACTGGGCCGGAGACATCTTGAGACTTGTGTGGATTCTTCTCTGATTGTAGTAATTGATA
>Ga0247841_10008589_pt1 | contig 14634 bp, 18 predicted proteins | sample LaCruzMarch2015__2_FD_192410 | JGI IMG/M metagenome (GOLD analysis project Ga0247841, IMG submission 192410) | Freshwater microbial communities from meromictic Lake La Cruz, Castile-La Mancha, Spain - LaCruzMarch2015_18m | ecosystem: Environmental > Aquatic > Freshwater > Lake | place: Spain...
TGGACAGCGTGGTTGATAAGCTCACAGCCTACGGTGTTGGTGTTCGCGCTGGCGCGATCACGCCAAACGTTGAGGACGAAAACCTGTTGCGGTCCGAGCTTGGATTACCGCCGGTCTCTGAGCCGGTGCGCTCCGCATGGGGCAAGGAGAAAATCCGCAGACCGATTACCCTTGTGCAGGCGGAAGGAAGCGGGCCGGCACCGGCCATTCCGCCCCGTGACGAACCTGAGAAAGATCAATGAGACTCGAAAGAATTATTCGCGCTGTTTACTGCGAACCTTGGCTGATAGACGCCCGGACCCATGCCGCCATTCGTCGGTTGCTTGATTCGAAATTGGCGCAAAGTTTACCATTGCCTGAATCCATTCCGGCGAGTGAAGCAAAGGGCGAGCCGGTGCCGGTGAATATCGCGGAAATCCCGATTCATGGGGTTATCGGACGGCGGCTTGACGGTTTGGAGAAGGCTTGTACCGGTGGGGTTGATTTGATCGATGTAGAAGGAGCTCTATCCGCAGCCGTAGAAGATCCGTCTATTGCCGGGATTTTTCTAAATATGGATTCACCGGGGGGAACGGTGGGTGGGGTAGCTGAACTTGCGAACTATGTTGCCGCGGCGAAGGCCATTAAACCGGTCATGGCATACGCGGATGGGATGATGGCTAGCGCGGCCTACTGGATTGGAGCGGGTGCTTCCGTGGTATATGCTTCCAGCGGTTCAGAAGTGGGGTCCATTGGAGTTTATATTCCTTGGGTGGACGAATCGGCGGCTTACGCCATGGATGGACTGAAGGTTGATTTGATTAAAAATAAAGAAGGGGATTTCAAAGGCATGGGTATGCCTGGGACCAGCTTGACCACTGAACAACGGGCTAATCTTCAGGAGGCCGTTGACCAAATTTTCGGAATGTTCTCGGGATTCGTCACGGCGCACCGGCCGAAAGTCAAAGCCGACGCCATGCGCGGACAGACTTTTATCGGGGAATCAGCCCGCTCTGTTGGTTTGGTCGATTCGATCACCAGCCGTTCACGAGCCTTGGCTGACTTGGTTCGCCTCTGCAATCCGGACAAGAAAAAGCGGTGATCCGGTTGACACGCCCGCAAGGGCATGGCTTCCAAGATTTTCGCAGTTGATCCAAAACAAACCGTTGTTCAGCAACTCGACGCGGCTCTCGCTCATATCGGTACGCTGAACGCGGATGCCACCGCCGCCGAGCAACTTCTGAACGAATCTATCGGCAAAGTCGCCACCCTTGAATCCGCCGCCAAAGAATCGGCCAAGGTCATTTCTGCCAAGGACACCGAGATTGCCGCGCTGAAAACTTCGCAGGCCGATTTCGACGCGAAGGTGAAGACCGCCGCCGAATCCATGGCGCAGACCAAGGCCAATGAAATCGCCGCCGTCAAAGCACAGGAGATCGCGGCAACCCAGGGGATTCCCCCTCTCACGATCAAACCGCAGGCGCTCCCCGAACAAACACCGGACCCCATCAAGGAATTGCATGGCATCGACAAGGCCGAAGCCTGCTTCAAGCGCGATTCCGCAGCGAAGGTGGCGCGGAAGTAACCAGCCCACGAACTCTTACCGAGAAAATTTATGGCTCAACTCTCATTGCTCGACATTGCAAAGCTCAACAGTTCCGACGCGGTTGTTGGTCTCATTGAGGAAAGTCTCAAAGCAGCGCCCGAAATGGCGGTCTTTCCGGCTCGCACCATCAAGGGAACCAGCTACAAGACTGTAATTCGGACCGGGTTGCCCACCGCAGGATTTCGTCAAGTGGGCGCCGCCATCACCGCCAGCAAATCCAGTTTCACCAATAAGACGGTGGAGGCATTCAGTTTGGGTGCCTTGCTTAATGTGCCGAAGGATGTGGCAAAAGCCTACGAGGACGGCGTTGACCGACTGAAGGCCATTGAGGCCGCTGGGGTTATCGAAGCGGCGCTCCGTGCTGTTGGCAAACAGGTGTGGTATGGAACCGATGCCACGCACGGCAATGCGAACGGTTTTCCTGGAGCCCTACAAACCTACGATTCGACCAACATGGTGGTTGACGCAGGCGGGACCACGGCGACAACGGGCAGTAGTGCTTGGCTCGTCAAATTTGGCGACCAACATTGCAAGATCGTGGTTGGCTTGAATGGTGATATCGAACTTTCTGACTGGCGCGAAGAGACTGTTTCCAGCGTTCCGAACTATGTAGCCGACCTGATCGGTTACGTCGGTTGTCAGTTTGTGAACATCAACGGCATCTGCCGAATCAAAAAATTGACAGCAGATAGCGGCAAGGGTTTGACGGATGCACTAATCGCTGAGGCGTTGAGTAAATTTCCCACCGGTACCGTTCCGGATGCGATCTTTTGCTCCCGCCGTAGCCGCATGGAATTGCAGAAATCGCGGACCGTGGTCTTGAACGGACCGACCAAGCAGGCGGACGGCATGAGCATCATTGCCGAAGTGCCCACGGATTCAATGGACATCCCGATTCATGTCACCGATCAAATCGCGGACACGGAGGCGCTGACGCTCTAACCAGGGCTGACCCTCTATCACTTAACCCAAAAAAAATATGAGTAACGAATTCGGGCACAACCTTATTGATTCCAACTTTTTGGCTACGTCAACTTGTCCGGCAGCAGGCGGCACAACTTCGCTGACAACGTGGGATCTCGACCGCAGTACCGGACAAATTCCGGATAATATCGGCGTGTCATTGAAGATCGACGCGGCCGCCGAGCACACGGCCGGAAACCTGACTTTGGAATTGCTCCATGGCGCATCCTCGCCCCCCACCACCGCCTTGGGAGTCCAGAACGTTGTTGCCGGCGGGTCCGCTGGGAGTGCGGAAACCGAACGCTTTCACCGACTACCGCAAGACACCTTACGGTATGTGCGTGCGCGAGTGGTTTCCAGCAGCGCGAGCGATGGCGATTGCACCGGCGTCAGTGTGACGGCAAAGCTGCAATTCTGAGCGAACCGGAAACTTTAACCCTTCTCCCTGTTGGTAAGCGTTTCCTCCCGCAACCCAACCGAACCCCATCGGCGGCACAGTCTGCCTGATGGGGTTTGTTATTTCCAAATATGAACCGCAAATTTCTTCTCCTGGATTGTTCACCATCTGCGAATAAAGAGAAGGTGGATTTCAATACCCGTCAATTAATGATCGGGCTGCAAACGGTTGGCGAAGTTATTTTGATGACGGCGCTTGAAGACGGCAAGCCGATTGACCTGAAGGAATTTGAGCGACACGCGGCAGAGATCGCACCTACTGATGTCATATGGTCCGGGGTGCATGGATTTTTTTATGCGGATATCCTCGAACGATTTGCGGGGCGCATTACAGCACTTTGGTATGATGATCCCTTGATGCGCGTCGAGAATGTGGGCTTGGGGGAGATGGTTAAGAAGTGTGCTAGACTCCCGAATTTTAATGCGTTCATTTGGGATGGATATTGGAGGGATCGGGCATTGCAGCTTTGGAATTTGCGCTCACAGCCGACACACCTAGCGGTTGACGCGGCGGAATTTTATGAATCTGATTCAATTTTAAATGACGACGAGATTGTTTTTATCGGACATCTTCATAGCCCGAGGAAAATTGAAACCGGAATAGAAATCCTGCCACCCTTTTGTCAGAGGTTGGCGCGGACAGTTCAGGAATCGGTTGTCGCCATCAAGGGGAATGCGGTCATGCCATGTTGGGATGTTCTGTTGCACAATGCGGAAAGAGAGATCGAGGCGGGGGATAAAAAACTTTTGGCCATGGAGGTCAAACATAATTCTCTGGCGCTGGCGAAGCTTCGGGAACTCGTTTGGATGATGGCGAAAAATGAGGCGCGGTTGAGAATGCTGAGGGAAGCCATTCAGGTTGCGCCGGTTCGGATTTTTGCGGACATGGAACAACTCGGGCACGCGACGCCGATGGAATATCGGGCGCTGTTGGGGCAATGGGGTGACAAGCGGTTGAGGGTGGCGAGTACAACCGGTTATGCCGTGGCAGACCTTGCGGCCTGTTACCATGTGGGGCGGTTACATATCAGCGCGACAGATCCGCAATCCGTGCGTGGGGGAATCCCCTATCGACTGTTTCAGACGGCAGCGAGCGGGCGTGCCCTCCTTGCGGATACGCGCCCCGAGTTTTCGGAATGCTTCGAAGACGGCAAGGAAGTGCTCACCTACGCACCCGGAGGCTTCGGGGAGGCATTGGCGGCGGCATACCAGGATAAGGACAGGCTCCGGGAGATCGGGCGGGCAGCGCGTGCGCGGGTGCTCGCGGATCATACCTGGGCGATTCGAGTTAGGCAGATTCTTGGTCTTTCGCGGGATTACAATCCAAGGCAGAGAATAAATAAGTTGACCCCGACTGTTTCGATTCAGGATTTAAAATTCATCGTCGAGAAAAAATCAAATGGCCATGATTCAGTGAACGCCTTGAAGGATGCGGCGGACCAGTCGATAAATCGACTTTCTAATCTATCAACCCGAGTCCTTGCATGAGCTTCGAAACTGAAATGTCAGCGGGACAAGTCGAATTCTCGGGAGTGCTCGGGTCAACGTGGAAGTATGGGACGGCGGGCGTTCTCTATTCGGCGGGTTTTACGGCGATCCAGGGCGATGCCAGAGATGGAAACGAACTGGATGACGTGGGACTGGCGCCGACTTATGATTTTATTCTTGTCTGCAAAAAATCCGATTTCACGGATAATGGCGTTGCGGCGCCGGTGGGTGGGACAAAGGTCAAAAATAATTCGACCGGGGTGGAGTTTCGCGTTGTCGCTGCCATCACGTCAGAGGGCGACCCCGGAGTCACTTTGCTTTGTAAGGATCTGAGTGAATGAGCATGACCATCGAAATTGACGCGAGGGGCTTCAATCAGGCCGTCCGGGATTTAGTGGCGAATGTGGACAAGGACGCCAAGACGGTAATGAAAGAAGAGATGGGGCTTTTAGTGCAACGGTGCATCGAATTGACTCCACCGCCGCACGGAAGAGGCGGTGAAGCCGCGGTCAGTCGAGATATTCAAAAAGTGTTTATGTCTATAAGTGATATGGAGGAGATAGCGGGAAGCGAGCAGTCAACCTTTGAGGACTGGATTAAGAGAGTGAAAAATCCGAAATTAAAAGCGCGTCTTGAAGTGATTCTTGCCACCGGAGATTTAGCGGCAATGGAGGCATTTTTGAGAAATACGGCTTTTCAGCGTTACACAATTGCGGTGGGAGTGGACCCAGCGGCGCACCAAAGTCAGAGAAACCGCAGGGGGCGAGTTGGAAAGGTCAAAAACCGGATTGCCCTTTTCAGACATGAGACATTGAAGCCATATATCAAATTGGTTATGGCGCATGTCGGGCGAGCAAAGGCAGGATGGATGGCGGCGGCGGATCGGTTTGGAACGCGGGCAATACCGGCTTGGGTGCGCCGTCATGGAACAAAGGACGGGCGGGCCACAATTCAAGAGAGCCCCGGCAAGATCGTCTTGGAAGCCGTCAATAGTAACAAGGCCATAGGAAGCCTCGACGCTGAAGCCAGGATCGTCCAGAACGCGATCGTAGGACGCGAGAGGGATATCCGGACCAAACTTGAGAGAATCATCGCTTGGAACGCAAAAAAGATGTTTGGGAGATAAAACTATGACGGCACCAAATAACCAGATTCTTTTTAAAGTGGAGGATGCCTTGGCTATCCGGTTGGCGACAATCACGGCCAGCTTGGGAGGGGCGACGATTCACAAGGGCGGGGAAGGGGATGAGCACGCGGTTCCCTATGTTTCGGTGTTGGCACCGGACGCGGTGCCGATGAAATCGAGAAGCGGGAACTGGCGGGTATCGGCAGAGGTTGGGATTTGGACTTCAGCGGATGACACCGGGCGAGCCACTCGTGTGAGTATCGCCGGGGCCATTGCTGATTTGCTGGCGGGGACCGGCTTAGCCGTGTCTCTTTCATCCGACGTCGCGGATTTCCGCGTATTCGGTGTGTTGGTGGAGAGGCCGTCCCAGCGAACGAACGGACGGCGGCATTCCTACACGATCTCCATGTTGATTAATTGTTGCGGATCGGACGTTTAACCCACGATCCGGTTGACACGCCCGCAAGGGCATGGCCACAGAAACCGGAGTCAATGTCACTTGGGGCGTACCTACCGCCCGCCAGGCTGGAACCGGATACACCACCGAGGGAGCCGACTATGGCGAGGAATGCGAACTCAAGGAACTTAAAGACGAAACCGGCGAAACGAAAACGGTTGTTACTTGGGACAATAAGCAGACTTTAACTCTCGACGTTTACCCGAGCGGCGTAACTCCCGGCACCTGTCCGACCTCCGGTCAAATCATCACGGTTGGCGGATCTACGACCTATATGTGCCTGACCGCCCGCGAAGCGAACACGAATACGGGCGAGCAGAAGATCACAATGAACCTCAAGAGATGGGGAACAAACGTCACGCTTACGTAACCAGATGTCCCGCATGTGGATCAAGACTTTCTCGCTTCATTTTTCGCCGTGCCCCCGGTCCTACTTGGCCGGAAGTTAAAACCTTTCTGTTGCGGTCATGCGGTAATTTTAGCCAGTCTCGAAAGCCCGTTTATTGTCTCGGGCAAAGTCACCCCGGAAGAGTTGATTGTTGCGGTGTGGGTATGCTCGCAGACCTTTGAAGAGGGGCGCGATAAAATTTTGAATGGCGGCGATGTGTTGCGGGTCGAGTGCGAGAAATGGGGAGGGGAAATCGGGGGATTTGATTTTTCGAAAGCGGTTGTCGATTTTGAAAGGTATCTGACGGATTACACTAAAGCGCCGGAGCGATGGAAGACGAAAGCGAGCAAGGAAGCGCGGGCTCCGTGGCCTTTGGTTGTGGCGACGACGATCATGCACGAGTTCCCGGTTTCTGAGTCGGACGCTTGGAATATGCCATTGCCAAAAGCGTTGTGGTATTTCGCGGCCTGTGCGGAAGCGTTCTATGGTGACGAATCCCTTGTGAGTCAGAGGGACCGGGAACGAGCAAAACGCGCAAGGACAGCGAGAGAGGGGGCGAAAAATGTCGGCTGAAGTTAAGGCAAGGCTGGATTTGGATGGAAATCCGTTTCAGCAAGGGCTCGCCAAAGCGCAGGCTCAAATAGGGACATTCGCCACCGGCATCAAGGGAGTTATCGCCGGAGCTTTTACGGTGGGAGCGATCACGGCGGGCATGAAAAGCGCCGTGGATTATGGCAGCAAGTTAAATGACACGGCTGAGCGGTTGGGAGTGAACGCCGGGGAGTTGGAAAAATTGGCTTATGCTGCGAAGCAAACCGGCAGTGGCTTGGAAACGATCACGGCGGCGTGGACGAAAATGGCGATCGCACAGCAAAGCGGGATCCGTGAAAACGGCGAGGCGCGCAGAGCGTTTGAGCATTTGGGAATAAGCGCGAAGGAACTTGAAAAACTTTCTCTCGAAGAGTTGTTTCGTAAAGTCGCGGATGGAGTCAAGGATGCAAAAGACCAGGGGCGATTAATGGCCGACGTTCAAACGGTGTTGGGACGGAGCGGGGGCGAACTCATTCCGATGTTGCGCGACGGATCGGACGGGCTGAAAGAATTTGCGGATGAAGCGGCGCGATTTCATTTGCTGATGGGCGACGAGACGATAAAAAAAATGGATGAAATCGGCGATTCCGTCGAACGCTTTAACACACAGATTCGAACCGGCTCGGGAACCCTTGCGGGATGGCTTGCGAAGGCGGGCGAAGTTTGGTTTAAATCGGGTCAACTCACAATGGCGTTGTATGGACGCGGATCGAGGGGCGATTTTAAGGGGATGTGGGATGAGGTGAAAAATTTCGGGCAGGACTATGCCCTGTCCAAGCCCAAGCTCAGGAAATCTCGCGCACCGGCTGATGAATTTGAAATGTCGAAAACGAGCGACGAAGAGCGCAAGGCCGATAGGATTAAGGCGCTACGCGATCAAATCGGGCAAAAGATTTTTGAGCAAGGGAATGCGGAATTATCGAATGAGCAAAAGATCACGGCGTTAAAAGAGCGACAGGCCGAACTCATGTGGGAAGCCGGGGGAACCGATGATTTAGAAGAGCGTTTAAAATTTGAGAAAAAGTATGTCGATTTGGAAACTGAAATTTTACAGGTGAAGAAGAAGCAGCGCGAAGAATCACAGCGGGAAGCAGAAAAACGTGCCGAGGGCATGGCGGGGATGATGAAGCAGTCTTTCGATATCATGGAAATTCAGCGAGGCAAAGGTGTTTCAGTGTCGGCACCCATCACGGATCAGCTTGCCAGGATCGGGGGATTTGTTGGGGGACAGGCAGACCCCGGTTTGCGGATGGCAGAACGGCAATTAAAGATTGAGGAAGAAATGCGCGATTATCTCCGCAAGATAGCGGAGAACAACGCGCAGGAAATGGTGGAAGGGTTGACGATGGCGGGGATTTTTTCTTGGTGATTTTATGGCAACCACTCACGGAGAAACCGACCCATTAGAGCAGGCACCACGCCGAACGTGGACACGTTCCGGCGGGTGGGCGACAATTCGCACATGGCTTGGGGATAAAGCCGGGTGTGAATCCTTGGCGGCGAAGTTGACGAATGAGGTTGGACCGGAAGCGATGGACCTATCGAGCGACGACAATGTGAACTACCGTCTTGAGGTCACATACCCCGACGGGCAAGACACCGCCTTAAATTTGGGAGCTGGGGATTCGAATGTAACATGGGAACTTATCGGAAACTCGCTCAACAAGGATTTAAAAACACATTCCAGCATTTCTCCGACAGATGCTACAGACCGGGCAGATTTAGCGTGTGCGGAAGAGTGGGCCAGGAGCCCCAGCCTTGCAGGTGCGAATGCGGCGGCGATTGCGAAGAAGGTTGCGACGTTGAGCGCAAAGGCTCAAAAGCTTTATCAACATCTCTCAAAAGGGACCCAGGGATATGAAATCGCTTCGTATGTAATACGGAAAACTATTAAGTTGGGTTATAGTCAAGCGGTAAAGGCGTCATTATCGAATGTCAATAAAGTGGAAGAGCCAACCAAATGCGATACAACCTTTTTTGAAATCCCAACCCAGCAAGGTGACAGCACGATTGAATGGTTGAAACGTCCGCCGACTGTGACGCAAGTCGGCAGGGGAAAATATTATATTATTCAAGAATGGTGGGGGGCGACGAAATGGTCGAGCGATCTTTACGGAGGGACGGCGAAACCGTGAGCCGATTATCTCCACCGCCGCAAATCACTTCCGGAGTGTTCCCGGAATTGACAAACTGGTTGAATTGGTTGCGTGAGTACACTATGGCGTGTGAGGCGAAATCGACGCCCACGGTGCGAATGGACCGGACGCCAGGCGGAAGTTTTCCTCATGCGCTATCAAAATCCGGTAGTTCATCCACAACAATTTTTCCGTTCGAGGTTTGTTCGTCGGCGGCATTGAAAGTGAAAGTGGCAACGGGATATATCGTTTGGCATGACAAACTGATTCAGGTTGTGGATGGAACCGATTCGACACTGGCGGGACCGGAGATCACGCTTGCGGCATCGGTGACAACTCACATTTGGCTTTCGCTTGATGATGAATTTTCAAGTGGGACACCTACGGGAACATTGAACAGCGGAACGGCTGGATGGAGTGGTTATCCGGCGCAACCGAACCCGCCCGCGCGCCGGCATTGGCCACTGGCTTCCGTGGTCACAGACACCACGTCAATCACTTCTCTGGGGTTGACGTGGAAGGGGCATATTTCTTGGACGCCGGATGATTATTGGCTTTGATTATGGCGTGGCCTGAAGATTATTTCTTGCCCGCAAAGTGTCCCCGAGTTGATACACCAATCACCGGGGATCTGCGCTTTTATCGTCGTGTGTTCGAGCAGGTTGAGGGATGTCGATTGATTGTGAATGAAAAGGCGGTTGAATGCGGTCTTCCTGAAATAGCGGCTTATACTGAACCAAAAAAATTTGATGCCGCGATGATCAATGAGTTGAGGGCGAAAGCGGAAGCGTGTATGGGGTATTGTTTGAATGAGTCTGTGCATCCCGATGGGGACATTTCCGGGGTTGTGCGTCCGCATACCGTAATGCAATGTACGGGTGTCGGATATACCATGTGGACGAAGGCGGCGATTCTCAATTATCTCGGTCTGGGTGTTGGGGGTGATTGGACCCGAATGCCGGCGCGCAACATTTGGGGCAAGCCCGCATCCGGCGGAACATTGCTGCGCGGCGATCCGCCGTTCAGGGAGCACGTCAACGAGATTTTGAGCGTGTGTAATGCGTTGAATTATTTGGTCGCTTTTGCTGCAACCGGTCCAAGTGCGGGTAGGCTTTATCCTGGGGGTTCCGGTGTTAGCTGCGATGATGCGAAATCACAGGCGGAAATTGGATGGGCGGCGCAAGCATGGGCGGAAAGCGAGTGGAGTTTACAGGGCATTGGAAAACGTTCAAGCGAAGGATATTATCCTCCCCCATCTGGGTATACACCATATATTGTTAGGTTGGATAATCAACGCGGGAAATTGACCCATGATTTTAGTGCGCAATCGGCCGGTACGACCGGAAAGGTTTATTTAACTTTGATGCCGGATTTTTGGAGCTATATGACCTTTGGAGGCGATCCGCCCCATGCCGAAGGAGCATACACATGGGGGGAATGGGTGAATGGGACGGCCAGTTTAATTTTTGGCGATGTTTGGATGAGCCCGTATATCGATGAAAGCGATACGAAGGCGTTGTGGATTGATAATTGTCCAACCTATCCAAATGTTGCAGGATATACTTGGTGGGTCATGAATTTTCAGGACATTGGCGGGTTGAGACTTAACGAATCGGCGGCGGTTGTCGTTTATAAACCGGATTGGACCTATAAATTGCCGTGACTGTCTGGTGGGTTGACACGCCCGCAAGGGCATGGCCGCCCCGCTCAATCTCTACCTGGATTGTGGCAACCGGAAACTAGTCAAGTCGTACACTGACGCCGGGGCATTCTCGCTGCCCTCATTCATGCAGGGAGAAACCCTGCCGATTCGGATTTACCCGGTCGAGGCAACGGGCACCATATCGAGCCCATTCTCATATACGGACTTGCATGGCGGAACGGTCAAGCTGGCGCTTTGTGGGGGCTCCGGGACACCTACAGGGGCATCAGACACGATCATTGCGGCTCAGTACACATGGAGCGAGATCACAAACGGATTCAGTGCTGACCTGAACATGAACACTGATGAGGTCACAGCCTTCATCGGTACGGCGTCCAGTAAGGGGAGCACGTTGGAAATCGAATACACCCCGGCGGCGGGATCACCGATTAAATATTTACAGCAATCCGTCACGGTCAAGGCGGCGGTGATCGATGTTGCGAGCGTCACGCCCGCGCCTAACCCGTCCTATCCGACTCGCGCAGAGGTTACAGCCGGATTTGTGAAATTCATCGGCCTACCTGGGGAAACCGTCACCCTCGTTTCACCAGACGGCAGCAAGGCCGTTATTTTCGGATGCCGGGATGATGGCACCGTTCAAATGGATGTAATCGACCCTTATGTTGCGTAAACTCTCCATCTTCTTTGCGTTTCTTCTGGCGACCGTGGCGCTGGCTGGGGCTACGGACCGGATCACGATCGCGGTGACGACGACGAACAATCCAACCCATGGATTGACACTCGTCATCAATTCGGACACGCGGACATGGAGCACGAACGCGACTGGCGACGCTCAAATTTCAATCACGAACACGGTTGCCGGGAATTTCACGAATCTTTACAACCACATTTCGGATCATGGATTCAGCGGTCCAATCAGTTTGGTATGGAGCACGAATAACACCGTCAAGCTTGTGGGAGCGTCGGGGCAGGCCATGTCCGGCACCGCGAGTAATTTATGGGGTTATTTGACGTTCACAACGAACGCGGTTGTTGCGGCTGATGCCGTCCGCGTTCCATTTTCAGCGGAGCCGACAGCATCGAAATCTACGAACACGGCGAGTCAAATTGTTGCGGGGATCAATGCCTACGCGACAAATCAATTCGATACAGGTGTTATTCCTTTGATTCCGCTGGCAACCGGAAGCGACTTGGACGGAACGAGCATGACGAATCTGAATGCGGCACAATTGCTTTTCGGGACCATCCCTACCTTGCGTTATGGCGCGGAGGTTTTGCAGACCAACAGCAATTTGAATGCGAGCAATTTGGCGAGTGGAACCATTCCCGCCGGTCGATATGGGAATGGGACCATTCCACTTGTGGCATTGTCCACGAATTCCGGGACCAACGCGCAGACGATAAAGATTGTCGCCGGGGTTCCAACCTGGGCGGATGAAACGGGCGCGGGCGGTGGCGAGGCAAACACGGCGTCAACCAGCGGAAGCGGCCTGCCAATCACGCTGGCGAAAGCGGGAGTGGATCTTCCTTTCCGTGGTTTCACGTCCGGCACCGGGCTTTCCGCAACCACCAATGCCGACACCCTGACCTATAGCCTGGTTTGGGATATTCTCAATGCCAGCAATGATCTGCGATATGTCACCCTGACCACCTATGCCGATTGCACCAACCGGGTTTCAAAACTTGAGAATGGGGCGATCACGAATGCCGTCAATTCGGGAACGACGTCACTTATCAAGGAAATCACAGCCGGTGTTCTAAAACTCATTGGGTTGAAAGCCGGAGCCAATATCACCCTCACGGATGAAGGGGGAACCAATCTCGTCATTGCATCCACCGGCGGTAGTAGCAGTAGTGATGGGGTTCTAACAAATGACCTCAATTATCTCTCTACTGCGATTCCGAATTTTGGGAGCGTAGTAAAGCTGTCAGCAGGAGTTGAGACCAACACGGTTAGCCCAACCGTTTCGGCTGGAGCTTGTGCGCTTATTAAATCGTTGAGGCTCCACAACACGGCAGCGGCTGGAGGGATTTTCTCCATTTGGGTTTGGAGTGGAACCGCAAATGATCCAACAAATTATTTGGCGCGAGACTATACCATCGGGATGCGTTCGACAGTCAGTTATGAAGACGTCGCTTTGAACTCTGGCGGATTTGTGAATGTGCAAGGATCGAACGGATTGAACACGGTCGCTTCTTATTCGCTTCAGCAGACGAACACATGGACAGGTTGCGGTAAGACATGGGGGGTGACGACCAATGCGTTAATCGCCACTGATCCGGTGGCTGCGAGCACGAAGGTGCGGATCAAAAATCTTTACGTGCTTAACACCAACACGGCGGGAACGGCATTCACGATTCTGCATATCGACGCTGCAAATCAGACCAACTTTGTCGCCAAGGATTACACGCTTGGGGCGCGGTCTCTGTGGCAATTGAAGGATCTCTATCTCAATACGGGTGATGCGTTTCGTGGATTTGGCACGAATTGCATGAGTGTGACAACTGAGGAGGTTCGATGATTTATTTCACCTACAAACTTTTTCAAATGGGCGACGGAGGGCACTCTATCGTGCGCGGCATGACCCCGGCTGGACTGATCGTTGGAACCTCAATCAGCAACGGACTGTTTCTTGGAGTCTCTGACAAACCGATTGCAAAGGTGTTTTCACAGGAGTTGATCGATCAGCACGAGGCGAAGGAAATCAAACAGGAGGAGGCAATCGCGTTGCTCGAAGCATCAGGGATGAACGACCCACAACCGGACGAGAATGGGAAGTTGGTTGACGCCAACCCACCCTACACTGAAAAGCGAGGAATCAAATATGTTGAGGCATTGGAGGTTGAAGTCATCAAGACCAAGCCTGAGTTGGTGAAGGGGGCAATATGAGCGCAACCGTTCAGGGGAGAAGCACGATTTACTGTATTACAATGGCACTTAATAATGCCATAATTTATCAAATACCGATCTCTAACGAGTCTCCCAACGCAACTCTGTTATACACTGGAAACAAAAAAGCGGATGTCGGAGCAGATGAAATCTGCGGAATGCTGTATCAGGTCGGAAATAATTTGGCGTCAACAGTGATCCAAATTAATCCGAACACGTCTACGCCATTAACCGAGACTAAAGGCTCGCTTGCTTTCGATGTTCAGTACGCCGGTATGGCATCCAGCGCGTCGCAACTCTATGTGCTGGGCAGTTCAGGGACGAGTCAGAATGCACAGACCATCTCTTTTAGGAATGATACTGCATCGGCAATCACAAAGGGAGTTTGCAGTCTAGTAGCGGACAACGCGGGCTTCAGGGGATTGGCATTATGAATTTCGACGACAAAGAATTGCGCGACCTGTTTCTGAATTGCAGTCTGGATCGCACACTATTCCAGTTTTCAAAATTTGTGATGAACAAACATGACACGCCGGGTCGCCGGTGGGTACAGGCCGTCACTGAGTTAAAAAATTGTTACTTTGAACTGAAGCGGTTGCGGATCGATTACGATGAGGCTAAAGCACAGTCCCGCGCGTGGAACATTTTCAAGCGGCGCCGCGCCAGGCTTCGCATGGAGCAACTGTTTTACGATCTGGATATACGGGAAAAAGAGTTTTGGAAGCTCAAGAAAATCATCAAGGGGATGAAGGCCTACACTTGGGAAGAAATCGAGCGCGAGGAAAAGGAATATTACCTGCTTCGACTGAAACGGCAGGCATTGGAGGAACAGGCCAGCGATGCCAGCAAGATTTCAGTTGGCACCTTGCAGTCCATGGAACAGGCGGGACTG
>Ga0247841_10008591_pt1 | contig 14633 bp, 23 predicted proteins | sample LaCruzMarch2015__2_FD_192410 | JGI IMG/M metagenome (GOLD analysis project Ga0247841, IMG submission 192410) | Freshwater microbial communities from meromictic Lake La Cruz, Castile-La Mancha, Spain - LaCruzMarch2015_18m | ecosystem: Environmental > Aquatic > Freshwater > Lake | place: Spain...
CCCGAACTATTGATGATACTAATCGGGCTCGCCCAGCACTACCTCGCAGAGCAATTGTCCGTGGAGATGAACTCGCCTGCTAAAGGCACGATACTGGAGGTAAAAAAAGAAACAGGCCTTGGGATCACACTCGACGTAATAATATACGACGGGGTTATCAGGAAAAACGACCAGATAGTGGTAGGCGCAAAGGAGCCGATAGTGACCACTGTACGCGCTTTGCTGCGGCCGAAGCCTATGGACGAGATGCGAGACCCACGGGAAAAGTTCCAGAGCGTAAACAGCGTATATGCGGCGTCAGGAGTGAAGATATCGGCGCCAAACCTGGAAAGAGCGCTTTCCGGAGCGCCCATCTACGTCGGAGGCCCTGAGCTTATCGAGATGGTAAAAAAGGAATTAGACAACATAGAGATAAACACCGACAATATGGGGATCTCCATTAAAACTGATACGATAGGGTCGCTGGAGGCTCTGGTAAAGCTTTTTACAGATAAGAAAATACCCATAAGGAAGGCGACCATGGGCAAGGTCACAAACTCCGATATCGTCGAGTCCATATCGGTAAAAGAACAGGACAGGTATGCTGGTGTCATACTCGCATTCAACACCGAAGTTATCCCTGAAGCAAAGAAGCTTGCAGAAGACAAGAAGATAAAGATATTCGAAAGCAGGATAATCTACAAACTGATAGAGGACTACGAAGATTGGGTGAAGAAAGAAAAGGAGAAAGAAAAGACCGAGCGCGAAGGAAAGGTCGCATCCCCTGCAAAGCTGCGGCTGCTGCCCAAGTGCGTATTCCGCCAGAGCAAGCCGGCCATCGTCGGGGTAGAGATACTTGCAGGCACTCTTAGAATCGGAACGCAGCTTATGAAAACAGACGGCAGGATGGTGGGCCGCTTAAAAGAGATGCAGAAAGAAAAGGAGAACGTGAAAAGCGCCCAGGCGCCTGACAAAGTCGCAATATCCATCGAGAACGTAACAGTCGGAAGGCAGATAAACGAAGGGGATACGCTCTATGTGCACATCACCATAGAGGACATGGCAAAGACCAAAGTAGAAGACCTCACTGTAGACGAAAAATCAGTCCTCAAAGAGATGCGCGAACTCAAAAGAGCTGCAAGAGCAGAGGAAGACGAAGAAGACGGCCAATAGAAAGAACCTCCGCTCGGTTAGAAAATCTGATCTGAAGTTATAGGCCATTTATATTTATAGTATTACTATAGATATTCAAGGTGATACTATGAAATACACACAGATTTCTCTTAAGCTGCCTGAGGAAGTGCTCGATAGAGTGGACTCAGTAGCAAAGAACAGTTACAAGAAGCGTTCAGAGATCATTAGGGAAGCTGTTGTCGCCTATGTTGCCGCAGGAGGGAGTGCTAAGGGGAAAAAGTCAGGGGACAATCTGCTCAATGACTGGATGGCTCGTTCAGTTAATATGGGCCCCACAGATGCGGTAAAAGAACATGATACGGTGTTTTAGATGCGAGTTGTGATCGATTCGTGCGTATGGATAGCGTGCATGTCTAAAAGGGACGCAAACTATGAGAGCGCAAGAAGGATAATACAGGAGGTTTTCGGAGATGAGGCATTGAGCGTGTGCGTAACAGATTATGTAGTACTCGAAGTCATTAACTTCCTGCTGCAAAAAACTGGTCCTGACCTTGCCTTCAAGACATTGAATATGTTCGAAAAACATGATAGGATAAATATATTTTTCATGGGGCCCGAACGTTTTGAGGAAACATCCAGGATAGCCAGGAAATACAAGACCTCACTTACGGACGCATCTCTCATTACGCTTATGAAAAGCACAGGGATCAGGACGATCTATTCATTTGACTCAGGATTTGACAAGGTCAAAGGAATTGAGAGAAAAGATGGATAAACCCGAATATGATTTTGAGATCGAAAAGGTCGTAAAGGAGATAAAGAAGAAAAAAGTCAAGCGGGTGGGACTGCAATTTCCCGAAGGCCTGAAGATGTATGCAGTCGGCATCGCAAGAGAGATAGAGGAAAGAACAGGGACCCAGAGCGTTATCTTCCTTGACCCTGTATACGGCGCATGCGACACAAAAGAAAAAGAATCGCAGCTTTTGGGTCTTGATATGGTGGTGCATTACGGCCATACAAATCTTGCGCCGAAAATCCCAAGAAAGTAAAAATGGTTTCCTTGAAGGACGTCATAAAGGGTTTTGATCGCGAATTGCTTTTTAGCTGCAATTACGTCGCAGAAAAAGACATCCAAGAAATCTGGGAAAGACCGCTTACAAATTACTGCCTCGGAGCGCGTCTAAAGCTAAAGATCGCGGCTCTCCCGCTTGAAAAGGAATCAAACATCCTTGAGAAGAACCCGGAAACGCCGAAACTAAAAGATGGTTTTCCACTGTGGGAGAACTGCTTTCAAAGCACCACGGAAAAGAGCTTTTTTGTTATAGGATAACAGTAGCAGCTGACAGAAAGAGGAGAAAAGAGCTTGACGTAGAAAAAATAGATCGTATCAAAGAGGACATTGCTATAACGCTGAAAGCGTCGAATAACGCGTATATCGAACTCCTTGATTTGGAAAACTAGGCGAGCGATTCCAAGTACATGCACATATAATCCTTTCTTCCGGCGAGAGCGGCCTTCTTTTTATAATCGTTTTTCCTTGCTATTTTGTCTATCATTTTCTCTGATTCCGATCCGTATTGCGCAGCTTTCTTCTTTCGGTCAAGAATATACTGAGGAAGTCCGATGTCGGCCGCAAGGAGGCGGAGCAGGTACTTTCTTATGAATCTTTTTTTATCTACTTCATCAACGCACGCAAATTCTTCGACTGCGTTTTCTTTTAATTCGAATATTTTATAGTCTGCAGGCATGGTAGATGTGTATTTTCCGAAATCGGCATCCATGAATGGGAATCTTAAATCCATACTGAATTCTTTGCATATCGCAATGTCGCGGTCAAGATTATCTGCGTAGGCGGTATCGACGTCTTTTTGCATGGCTGCCTTTAAGCGCTCATAGTCTCCGTTCGCCGCATGCGCAAGATATCTGTTGTATCCTCCGAATAGTTCGTCTCCTCCCTGTCCGGAGAGCATGACGGACTGGCCGTCTTTTTTTGCCTCCCGGGCTGCGAAATATAGAGGAACACCCACGGAAACCTTCAGCGGGTCTGGTACCCCTACCAGCCGCACGAGGTCTGGAAGTATCGCCTCAACGTCGGATTCGTCTATTTCGATGAGATTTATTTTAAAAGTTGCATCCTCGCGGGATTTCATCGAGCATTTGATATCCTCAGACCCTTTTGCCCCAACCGTGTAAGCGGCAACCTTGCAGTATTTTACCGCGAGAAATGTAATCACTGCAGAGTCTATTCCTGAAGAGTATACGCTCGCAACTTCTTTTTCGCAGCACTTTTCTACGGATTTCTCCAGGAGGCCTCTTAGAATCATTAACCGGTCTTTCATATGGATTTATTAGTGGATTATGCCATTATATCTCAAGAAAACAAAGGAAGAATGAGAATATTTTAAAGGAACCGATAAATAGATTCATCTCAGGCCCGCGTTATTGTTATTGGTAGATATTGATGCCTTGCCAGAACAGTGTCCGCCAGTCGTGGTCATCTTGCATGTTGATCCTTTGGAGCACTGCAGGACAACATCACTCGTGCAGTCGTATATTGCCGTCGAATTCACGCATACCAGCACGGTAGCCCCGTACATGCCGCATTCTCCGGAAGTGTATTGCTTGATGCATACCGGCTCGCCGCATAAGTCTTTATAGGTCGTGGTGCTTGTGGTCGAGGAGGTTGTAGTAGTAGTTGTAGTGGTAGTTGTCGTTGTAGTCGTAGTGGTCGTAGTAGTGGTTGTAGTGGTTGTCAACGTCGTAGTTGTCGTAGTCTCGTCTACGTCGCAGAGGTTATTGTTATTTTCGTCGAGGCAACATTTATCTCTCAAAGTAACGTTCGGTTCAGGACATTTGTTATCCGTGCATCCGGAGAATAAAGTAATCGATAAGACCGCCAAGGCCAAAAAAAGGATTCTATAGTTCATTTACATCATCTGTTAAGACATAAGAACTTGTCATTAAATAGGCGTATGTTTTTCTTGGGTGTCTTTTAGACGACCTTCCCCCCCTGGTAGCGCCCGTTATACTCGGTAGCTTCTCCTGAGACTTCTTCAAATATTATCTGCCCCACGCGGGCCCCTTTCTCCAGCAGGAAAACACTGCCTGAAAGGTTCGTTAAACCCACGGTAAGGGTCCCGTAGTAGCCGGGGTCGACGACCGCCGTTATCAAGGAACATCCGGCACGGAAAAGCGTTGATCTTGGAAGGATCCTCGCCATGAGGTTCTTTGGCATGTGCACCTTTTCCAGAGTCTCTATAAGCAGGTATTCACCTGGTTTTAAAGTAATCTCATCCGCCGCAATCTCGTCTGCCAGAGGAAGAACCCTTTTTTCCACTCCGAGCAACGCTTCGCCGCGGATCTTATAGAATCGCCCTACCCGCAGATCGTAGCCTGCGCCGTTCAGGGACTTTTCGCTGTAGCCCTCGATTAGCTTTTCCTCATTTACCTGTTTCCTTATTCTCTCCGCTGACAGTATCATCTTGTTTTATTTCTAATTTTAATTCTGGGGGGCCGGCCTGCGCCGTTTCTCCATTTTTTTCCTCTGGAATCCCGGATTTTGCGCCTAACACATGAATGGCTGCTTCCAGGGAAGCAATATCCAGAAGACATAGGGTCTTTTTCTCTGTGAGGTAGCCGCATAGTTCCCCTGGGTTTATGACAAGGGTTTTCCCTTTCTTTTTGATCTCCGGATTGTGAGTGTGCCCCCTTACAACCACATCATATTCACCGCCGGATATGATAGCGGATAAGAATTCGGTTATAGTCCCATGATAAAGGGCGATCTTTTTTCCTTCAAGGTTTATCTCCTCGAATTCCTTAAGCTCGGTCCCCATCTCTGAATACGCACGAGCAAGGCCTTTTTTCTCCCCGTCGTTGTTCCCGAATACGCCGTGAAAAGGGCATTTAAGGTTCTTCCACTCGCGTACTGTGAATGGAGCGACAAAGTCACCCGCGTGGAGGACCATTGAGACATTCTGCGCATTCAGGAATACCACGGCCTCTCTTATCGCTTCAAGATTATCGTGGGAATCGGATACGATGCCGATCATTTTAGGGGATTATAGGGATTATTTAGAATACTAAATGAAGAATCAGAATAAAAAAGAAAAAGATTGAATTGGCAGAGGCCGTCTTATAAGTCTTTTGCCTGTACTGTCTTTCTGCCGTTTGATGCCGCTCTTGCAGACGCATCCTTTATGAGGGTCTCAACCTTTGCACTGAGGGCTTCTGCGAAGTCTCCTGCAACGTTCATGTCTCCTACGTATTCCTTTATCTTGGCCTTAACGACCAGCAAATCAGCCATTTTTCTTTTTTCACCTCTTTTTAATTTCCCTTATGGGCGTTACTATACATTCGTATACGGCTTTAAAAAGCAGATTAGAGGCCTTATACGGTTTGCATACTATTCAAATCTTTTGCGCACCGATTGAGCATGGGCATCCAGCGACTCTGCGCTTGCAAGCGTCTCAATCGTTTTTTTCAAGGAGAGGAGCCCCTGTTTTGTTATCCTCTGGGTGGTAAAGCTTTTCAGATAATCTCTTACGCCGAGGCTCGATGAGAACCTTGCGGCCATCCCTGTCGGAAGCACGTGGTTACTGCCGGACGCATAGTCTCCCGCAGAAACTGGAGAATACTTGCCTACAAATACGGTTCCTGCATTCTTTATCTTTTCCGCGATCAAATCTGCGTTCTCAGTGATTATTTCCAGGTGCTCGGGCGCAAGCATGTTTGCTACAGCTACCGATTCATCTACGCTTTTGGTCCGGCATACAAGGAAGTTTTTCTCCAGGCTTTTCTGGATAATTGATACCCTCGTTAGGTGGGCCTTCTGCACCTCTATCTCTTTGCGTATCTCAATTTCCAAATCTTTGGATTCCGTGATCAGAACACACCTTGCATCCGGGTCGTGTTCCGCCTGCGCGAGGAGGTCGGATGCGACCATTTTGGGATCGGCTTCCCAGTCCGCTATTATCATGATCTCAGATGGTCCTGCGGGCATGTCTATATCGACCATCCCGTATACTGAGAGCTTTGCCGTGTTAACGTATTTATTGCCGGGACCCACTATCTTGTCGACGCGTTTAACGCTTTGGGTTCCTGCGGCAAGGGCCGCTATCGCCTGGGCGCCGCCTATTCTGTAGACTTCGCCGACCTGGCAGATAAGACAGGCAGCAAGTATCGCGTCTGATATCGGAGGAGGGGATGTCACTACTACTCTTTTAACTCCTGCAACTTTCGCGGGCGTGCATGTCATAAGAACGGTAGAAGGATACGTCGCCCTTCCGCCCGGGATGTACGCGCCGACGCTTTCCAGGGGGATCGTTCTTTCGCTTATAAGGACGCCTGCTTCTGTTTCAGTCTCCCATGATCTTTTTATTGTATTGTATTGTTCGGTGTGGAATTTCGTTATATTTTTGTGTGCGTGTTCCAGCGCCGCTATTAGAGAGCGGTCGAGCCGTGAATATGCGGCTTTCAGTTCTTCTTTGCTGACCTGTATATTCTTTGGCGTAAGGTCGTATTTGTCGAATTTTTTTGTGTATTCGATCAAAGCAGAATCCTTGCTTTCTATGACATCCCTGATTATGGAGGATACTACAGCTATTGTATCAAAATCCGATGAGGAATATATTCCTACGTGCGATGCTCTTTCGATGTCCAAAACAGGTTTCCCGAAATAATCTGTTACTTTCATCTTGGGCTCTTTTTCTATATAGAATTGGTATTGACCGCTGAAATATATACAGGTTAGGTTTTTACTGATGGACGTGACCCTTGTGACCTGCATGCTTGCGATGCGCATTCCCTGTCCGGATGTGCAGATAAAAGTTCGGATTGATCACCGAGATATATGTATACATCGTGGACTGTAGCATCTTTATTATCATGAAAGCTAGGACTGCCAATGCAGTCAAACCGCTGTTTGAGGAGATGGCCTGATTGCTGCCCACAACAAATGCTATTCCCATCACGGCAAATGAGAAGAACACTATTGATATAACCTCTTTTTTGTTTTTTCTTCCCAGTTGATAGCTCTTCTTAAAACTCGCAAGGGTCCGTTCGTTGTCTATTATCCCGATAGGCATCACAAAGAATATGGATAACATGAGCAGGACTATTGCCGCAAAGAATATCAGCGCGCCCAAGATAAAGTAGATATAATTCCGGGTCATATAGTAGAGGATATAGAATGCGGAAACAACTGGGGTTATGCAGACCACGAAGACTGCGATCACAAGGCCTATGCTGAGCCATATCCTCCAGGCTTTGAGCGCAGATGAAATTGCCCGGCCAAGGCTTATGTCTTTTCCTTTGTGATGGTCTGAGACCATCGAGGGATACATTGCGTAGCTTATGAGGTCAAGAGCCGCGAGCAATGGATAAAAGGCGAGTATGGCCAAAAGCACCATTATGTTAGATGACATCATGCTTCTTACATCCTCCTGCGACAATGTACCGGGATTTCCGAAGAGGTCTATGGACATCTTGAGGAGGATAAGCTCGAATATAGCATAGAAGACTGCCACAGTCATGTTGGGCAGGAACATCTTTGGCTCCTTGTACAAAAGATCTAAGGATTCCCGCATTACAGAGAGCAGGGTCATATTATTCTTAAAGATTTATGCACAGCAGTTATTATAGTATAGGGGATAACTCCTGACAAATTTTTAAAAGTACAATTATCGCCTAGGCTAGTTAAGAGGACTAAAATTGCGCTTATTTTTTGTTCTCTTCTATATATCTAAAGAAATGGCAGATTTTAAAATAGACGCATCGGCCTACGGAATACCCAGCCAGTATTCTGACGTATTATTGGCTCTCATCATACTACTGGCTTCAGTCGTCACAGCTAAACTTTTTTATATACTCGTAGTAAAGCACATCCCTGACATGCTCAGAAGGAGAAAAAGTTCCTTCGACGAAAAGATACTGGAAAGCGTGGAAAGACCGGTCTACGCCGCAATCATCCTCATGGGCCTCTATTTCTCCCTTAGCGCTCTTAGCCTCCTGGAGAAATACCATGGAGAGATAGCGGACTTATTCAAGGCTCTTGGGATTATCTGGGGAACTTTAGTCGCAGCGACAGCCGTAAATGTCTTTTTCAGGATACGCATGGAAAAGAACAAAGACGATGTTTTCGAAAAGACGATAGTCCAGAACCTCAACAGGATAATAAATTCAGTTATTTACGTGCTGGGATTGCTCCTGGTTCTAACGGCATTCCACGTTGAAGTAACCCCTCTGATAGCAAGCCTTGGCATTGGAGGGCTGGCAGTTGCGCTCGCCATGCAAAGCACGCTGTCAAATTACCTTGCGGGACTGTATATAACATCCGACCGCTCCGTAGTCCTTGGAGACGTATTACAATTGGACAACGGACTGCAAGGGAGGGTGGAAAGGATCGGCTGGAGGTCGACGCAGATTCGTACATTCACTAATGACCTTGTCATACTCCCGAATTCCAAGCTTGCGGACATGGCTCTTACTAACTACAATCAGCCAGAGATGGAGACCGGAGTAAAGATAGCGTGCGGCGTAGGATATGACTCGGACCTAAAAAGGGTCGAAGAAGTCACCCTGGATGAAGCAAGAAATGTCCTGGAAAAAGTGCCTGGAGGAAAACTTGAACCTGCGCCTTTTATGAGATTCAAAAAATTCGGCGACTCAAACATCGACTTCGAAGTGACACTGCACGTTAAGAGCTTCCCTGCCAAGGAAGTAGTAGTGCACGAATACATCAAGGCACTGCACAAAAGATACAAAAAAGAGGGGATAGATATCGCGTATCCCAGCAGGAATATTTATATGAAGAAAGACGTCTGAAAGGCACTATTATTTTACCTTTAGATTCAGGAGAACGTGATCCTCGTCGTATGGCTGCAGGTCTATTGTCTGCAGTATGTCGAATCTGTCGCGCAATTTATCTGTTTCTTCCCTGAATACCTGTTTTGGGCTCTTGACCGCGTTTATGCTGCGGGATTTAATAGCCAGCATCGCATACCTGGGAGCGAACTTTTCAGTGTTCTTGAGGAGGATCTCGGCCTGGTTGGGCTGCGCGATATCCTGGTATATGATATCAACTGGACCTATGCTCTGGGCGTACCTTTCAGGGAACCGGGCGTCTCCCAGTATAGGGATCATGTTCTTCTTTTTCCCGCAGACTATGTAGAGGTTACGCATCATCCGTTTAGCAAATTCAAGGGCGTATATCGTACCCTCGGGGCAGATATCCGACACGTGGCTTGGGGTTGTCCCGGAGGATGCTCCAAGGTAGAGGACATTGGAATTTCTTTTGAATGGAAACTCTGTTAGATTATTCATTATGGCTGCTGCAAGCTTGCTTCTAAGGGGGTCCCAGGTCCGGTACTCAGAGCCTTCCATCTTTAAAAGCTTCTCGTCATAGACCCGGAAACCAGGAGTATTATTCTCAGTTGCCAGACCGGATTTGAGCCTGTATACGCCCTGAAAAATCTCTTTCATTCTGTCTTTTATTCCTTTATTTAACTATATATAAGACTTTAAAGAAGTAAAATGAAAATCGAAGGACTGTATACAGCGATCGTCACGCCATTCACCAGGAATAACGCATTAGACGAAGCAGGACTGAGGGCGAACATCCGCCACCAGATGGAAAACAAGGTCGTAGGGATAGTTCCGGTCGGAACTACCGGGGAATCCGCCACACTCACTGAAAAGGAGCACAAGAAGGTAATAGACATATCTATAGACGAAGCGAACGGCAAGATGCAGGTACTGGCTGGAACAGGCAGCAACAGCACCGCAGAAGCTATAGAATACACCAAGTACGCGAAAGACGCCGGAGCAGACGTTGCACTGATGATCACTCCATACTACAACAAGCCCACACAGGAAGGCGTATACCAGCATTATAAGAAGATAGCAGAGTCAGTGGATATACCAATTATTGTCTACACCGTCCCGGGTAGAACCGTCGTGAACATCGAGCCTGAGACCATGGAGAGGCTCTCCAAGATAAAGAACATAATAGGCGTAAAAGATGCCGCAGGCAGCCTGGATCAGATCACAAGGGAGATTTCGCTCTGCGGGAAAGACTTTGCCGTATTGTCAGGGGAAGACGCGATAAATTATCCCATAATGTGCCTAGGCGGAAGAGGGGCCATATCCGTTGTCAGCAACGTTGCGCCCAAGGAGATGGGAGAGCTCATAAACGCGTCGCTCAAGGGAGACCATAAGAAGGCAAAGGAGATGCATTACAGGCTGTTCAACCTATGCAAAGTCCTGTTTGTAGAGACCAATCCGTCGCCGGTTAAGGCTGCGATGGACATGATGGGGCTGGCGGCAGGCAATCCAAGGCTTCCACTGGTGCCGGTGACAAAGGGAAGCGAGGAGAAGATTAGGAAGGCGCTGGAAGAACTCGACCTGATATAAATCTTTCTTCTTTTATTGTCTGCTTGGCTAATGTTTTTATATGGATCCAGCTAAAGCCCTATTCTTTAAAAACCGCAGCGAATGGCGCGATTGGCTTGAGAATAACCACTCCGAAGAGAAGGAGGCTTGGCTGGTTCATTACAAAAAGAGCAGCGGAAAAACTCATTTATCACATTCAGACGGAGTCGAGGAAGCTATTTGTTTCGGCTGGATCGACGGCATACTGAAAAAAGTCGACGAAGAAAAATACGTCTTGCGTTATTCTCCGCGCAAAGCAGGCAGCGTCTGGTCTAAGATAAACAAGGAAAAGGCGGAGAGGATGATCGAAGCAGGAAAAATGAGTCCTTCAGGGATTTCCGCCGTCAAAGAAGCCAAGAAGCGCTGCCTCTGGGATTCAGCCTACACTAACAAAAAGAGGGACAAAATACCTCAGGAACTGAAACAAGCCTTTCTAAAAGAACCGACAGCATGGAAGTATTTCAACAGCTTCGCGAACACTTACCGGAACATGTATGTTGGTTGGGTGACCGGCGCAAAGACGGAAGAGACCAAGAGGAAGAGGATCAAGGAGATCGTGGCAAGGTCGGCTGCTAAAAGGAAACCTGCTTGGGTAGAGAGGGATATTGGGAAGTCAGATTAGTCTTGTGAATAACATATGCTTCGCTAGTCCCCTTGAAGGGTTGAGAAAAACAATTAGAAAATAGAATAAAATAAGGAATATCCTTATCTGGCGGACCTTGCAATCCTTTCAGTCTCTTCCTTTCTCTGGATTGCATAACTCTTCGAGTCAGACGTCGATGCCCATATTATCTCGTCTGCGAGGCAGTCTTCGATCTTCTTTGGGTTGTTGAAGGCTGTTGCGAACGCTCCCAGGGTGATGTATTTTAGGCCGAAGTCCACTCTTCTCTGAGCTGATACGTCGACTGCCTGGTGGTATTTTATTCCTCCGTATATGATGACTGTGGTCTCTTCGCCGGGTCCTGATTTCTCGATCGCGTCCACTAGGACTTGTATCGGGTTCCTGCCGGTTCTTTTCTCCACGGTTTCAAATGCTGCTTTTACTATGTTGAGCGCGTTTTGTTTCTTGCCGGTCGCTCCGCCGCCTCTTATGTATCGGCCTGCGACTTTCTTTGTTCCCTGGCCGGACCTCATTAGTTTGTTCGTCAGCCTTTCTACTATGTTCATCTTGCTTTTGGCGAACTGTTTTCCGATGAGCCTGCCGGAGGTTATGGGCATGTATACTGGCGTCAGGGATACGTATTGCCTTATCCCCGGGTCTTTTACTTCAACTGTTTTGTAGTCCCATTTGCCGAATAGTTTTATTTCTTCCATTGTGGGTTTGAAATCGATATTAACTGTATTTTCTGAATCCTATCCTGAATGCTACTTCCCTAAAGCATCTTCTGCATATGTGCAGGCGGTACTTGTGAATGAGTCCTCTCTGAGCTCCGCATATAGAGCAGGTCAGGCTTCTTTGATCCATCTTTTGATTCTTTTTGACTAGGGGTTCTTTCTGGACCATTCTTAATCTTCCTCAGCGATTGTTATATTGAATTTCTCCTTGATGTAGTCTATGGTCTCCTCTTTGGAGATCGTTGTTTTAACAGGTATCTTGCCTGGGCGAATCGACCTTTTTTTGACGGAAAAGCCAGGTCTTTGCATGGTCACGGTTATGTCCATTCCCATGATTCCAATATCTGGATCGTATTTGATGCCTGGTATGTCGATGTATTCGTGTACTCCGAATGAGAAGTTCCCCTGCTTATCGAAACAGGTTGTCTTGAGCATGTTGTCTTTTGCAGCAAAACCTCTTTTCAGCACCGCATCCGCTTCAGGCCCTCTGAGAGTTACCTTGCAGCCGATGGCTTCTCCTTTCTTTAGGTTCCAGGTAGGTATTTTGTGCTTGGACAGGGTTCTGACGGGCTTTCTGTTCGTGATCCTTTGGAGCAGTGTCTCTGCTTTTCCTAGTTTTTCCCCGCTCTGGCCTACGCCGATGTTTACAGTTACTTTTTCTATTCTTGGCTTGCGCATGGGGTTGTCATAGTTCATTTTGCGGTTCATATCTTTATCACTGGTTTATCGCTTCCGATGATGAATGAATATTCAGTCAAGGTCTGCATGTCGTCCAGTGTCGTTACGGATTTTCTCGTGGCGGTTGCCAGTATTACGTCTTTTATCTTGCCGGACATGCCTTTGTGCCTTCCTTTGTAGATGAGCGCAAGGTTCCCTTTCTCGAAGCGTATCGCTTCAGACATTTTTCTTTCAGGCAATTTTATTACGATTGTGTCGTTGGTCTTGTATTCGTCTTTGCCTGCGAGTAGGGCTCCGCCGTCATGGAGTATTAACTGTATTTTACCTCCTTTGACTACTGTTTTGCCTATTACGCGGCAGGGTTTTATGCTGGATTCTTTTTCGTCTATCTCTTTCATCTCCAGTCCCTTTTTTCCGGGAATCATCCGGTAGTGTTTGGAGATGATGGGTATTTCTATTACATCCATCAGGCCAACGCCGTACTTGTGATCCCTTCTAACCTTTTTGTCTACTGACACGAGGCCGTCGTGTATTATCTTCTTTGCTTCCCGGGAGGTGTCTGCGTATCCCAGTATGTCTCTTACGACCAGGATGAGGGGTATGCTCTCTTTTCTTGTGTGCGCTCCGGGGTTCGGAGTTGACACCCACTTGTTCTCTTTTCCGTATCCGATAGCGATTCTCTTGGTATGCATCTTGCTGCTCTAAAAGTTGAGTTAGTTATTTAGTCTTACGCTCTAATAAATCCCTTCGTTCCTTGTCTTCCGTTAATATCTCGGTCAACATCACATTCGAGGGGGAAATCGGCCGGGGCACTTCTGTACCGTTGGCTTTCTTTGATTTTATACTGTCCACGTAAATGGTATAATCTTTCAGGTTTACGCTTAATATTTCACCGGTAATTCCCTTAAATTCTCCGCGCATGATCCTTACTTTGTCTCCTTTGCGGACGAAAAGAGACCTTCTTTTGTATTTTGCGCGCAGCTCTTTACTCAAAGTGGAGACCAGCATCTTCTGTCTCTTGTGGAGGGGTGCATCTATCAGCCACTTCCTCTGCTTTCGGGGTTTTGATGATTGGGGTCTTGTTTCCATTCTAACTATTTTATACAACGATGCCTGAAAGGCTTCCTATCTTGTTCCATTTGTCTGCGGCTTCTCTTGCGACTGCGCCCTTAACTTCAGTTCCTTTGGGCAGGCCTTCTTCAGTAACTATCACTGCCGCGTTGTCTTCGAATTTTATCTTGGAGCCGTCGTATCGCTTATAAGGCTGCCTCTGCCGTATTATGACTGCCATGAGCACCTGGTGCTTTATCTCTGGCTTTCCTTTCTTCACAGTCACAATTATTAGGTCTCCGACGCCTGCTCTAGGCATACGGTTGTGGACTCCTTTGTATCCTTTGACTGATATTAGCTCCAGTTCCTTTGCTCCTGTATTGTCTGCGCATACCAAGCGGGCGTATGTTGTGAGCGTCCTTGTTATGTTGGCAGTTGTAGACTTCCCCAGGGGAAGATTCTTCATTGCGCCAAGCGGTTTAGCCATTTTATCTTAGTACCTCTTATATATCATGCGGTTGCCGTAGCTTCGCTAGGCAGCTTCTCTGTGATCACGAAATTAACTGTCTTAGACAGCCTTCTGCATTCCATTATCTTCACGCGGTCGCCGGTTTTCGCGTTTATGCAAGGAGGATTGTGCGCGGGGATCCTTGATTTCTTTGGGCGGTATCGATCGTATTTCTTGAGCTTCACATAATAACTTCTCTGGACTATGACGGTCTTATCCATCTTATCAGAGGCGACTACTCCGACCAGTACAATGCCTCTTGTGGGGAGAGTGCCATGCTCCGGGCAGTTTCGATCAACGCAATCGGTTTTCTTTTCGTTATCTTTTTTCTCGACTTTTTCCATTTTTCAATTCAATAAATGTTAATTTCGTCAATTGGGTGAGCCGCAGGCTCATCCCGCTCTTTCGTGGACCTTTCTTAAAGGTCCTGTCAGACGAATTTTATACGGTATTTTTTCTTGATACGCTCTTCCGGCCGCGAAACCAGGAGTATCCCGTCGATTTTCACTACTGCTCCTTG
>Ga0247841_10008596_pt1 | contig 14625 bp, 12 predicted proteins | sample LaCruzMarch2015__2_FD_192410 | JGI IMG/M metagenome (GOLD analysis project Ga0247841, IMG submission 192410) | Freshwater microbial communities from meromictic Lake La Cruz, Castile-La Mancha, Spain - LaCruzMarch2015_18m | ecosystem: Environmental > Aquatic > Freshwater > Lake | place: Spain...
AAATCCTCCAGTCTCATATGTTTTGAAGATATATTTCCGGATCTTACGCGGCAATTTGTTAAGAACGGGGCTGTATTCCTGGTGAATATAACTAATGATGCCTGGTTCGGCAAGACGAATGCCCCTTATCAGCATATGCAGTGCTCGGTATTCAGGGCTGTGGAGAACAGGGTCAATGTCGTGAGAGCAGCTAATACAGGCCTGTCATGCTTTATCGATCAGAAAGGCAATGTCACCGATTCTGTTTCAGTGAACGGCGAAGAATTATTTATCGATGGATATAAAACGCACAACATAGTATTGACCTCCACCAGGACATTCTACACATCCTACGGCGATATATTCGCCTATATCTGCATCCTCTATGCAGGGCTCTATTTCTGGATCAAAAGGCGCTCACATTAAAAATTGTTTTTGATTTTAGCCCCACAAATTTCTATCCAGGCTCCTATATGATATTGCCTCTGAGATATGATGGGCTTCAATGATCTCCTTATTATCAAGGTCGGCGATGGTCCGGCTTACTTTTAATATCTTGTCATAGGCTCTCGCCGATATCCCAAGCTCCAATATCGCAAGTTTCAGCAGATCTTCGCTCTCCTTGTCCATTATACAGTGTTTGTCCAGGTCCTTTGATTCAAGGTGCGCGTTAAACCATATTCCATCAGTCTTATATCGCATCTTCTGCACTTCCCGCGCCCGGTCGACACGCTTTCTGATATCCTCCGAAGGCTCTCCGCGTCTTTTGTTGGTAAGGTTATCCAGTTTAAGTCTTGGAACTTCAAGGTGTATATCTATCCTGTCGAGAAGCGGCCCGGATACTTTAGAGAGATAATGCTGGATCTGATAAGGCGTACAGTTACATGTGCGTTTAGGGTCGGTGAAGTAGCCGCATGGACAGGGGTTCATCGCGGCGACGAGCATGAACTTGCACGGATATGTAAGCGTGTTGGCCACCCTGGCTATTGTTATCACGCCATCCTCGATAGGCTGGCGCAGAACCTCAAGTACGTTCTTTTTGAACTCCGGCAGCTCATCTAAAAATAGTACGCCGTTATGAGCAAGGCTTATCTCACCAGGCGCTGGGTTCGTGCCGCCGCCTACGAGAGCGGCATCGGATATTGTATGGTGCGGTGACCTAAAAGGGCGGGTGCCTATAAGCCCGCGATTGGCTGATATCAGGCCTGCAACGCTGTGTATCTTTAATGTCTCAAGACTTTCCCCGATGGTCATCTCAGATAATATCGTGGGGAGGCGCTTTGCAAGCATGCTCTTCCCGGACCCAGGCGGGCCTATCAGCAGGACGTTGTGTCCGCCGGCTGCCGCTACCTCGAAACCCCGTTTTACGTGTTCCTGCCCTTTGACATCGGAAAAGTCGACCCTGTATTTGGAGTTTCGCTTCAGGGCTTCTGCGGCGTCTGTTTTCAAGCGCGGTATATCCATCTTTTTATTGATGAAGTCTACGGCCTCTTTAAGTGTAGCCACAGGACGGATGTCTGCCTCTGTAACTGTGGCAGCTTCTTTAGAGTTATCTTTAGGCAAGACGAATGTATTTTTATCCATGCCCCGCATCGCCATCGCTATAGGCAGCGCACCGCTAATAGGTTTTAACTTTCCGTCCAGGGACAGCTCTCCGCAAAATACCGTCTTTGATAACTCCGTGCAATCGATGATCCCCTCCAGGGACAGTATGGCCAGCGCTATCGGCAGGTCAAACGACGTGCCTTCCTTCTTTATGTTTGCCGGGGCGAGATTTATAGTTATGTGTTTGGACGGGAATAAGAAGCCGGAATTTTTTATTGCGTATTTTATCCTGTCGCGCGATTCCTTTACGGCCATATCGGGAAGGCCCACCATATCCAATCCCGGCAACCCTCCTCCCGAGGCGGCCTCTATCAGCACTTCATGGGCATCCACGCCCATTACGCAAGTCGAATATATCTTGGCGATCACTGTATTCTCCTTTAGTAGTAATTTTCCACAGCATTCTCTATAAGTTCGATATTCTCCACCTTAAGGTCTGGGGTGAGTTTTACGGAAACGATGTCTATCCGCCAGTTTGAATCGAGTGAGCGGCGCATCTTCAGGTAGAAGATGGCATTCTTTATGATGTGGCGCTGTTTAAGCCGTGTTACAGCCAGATAGGGCGGGCCAAGGGAATCGGTCGTCCGGGTTTTTACCTCGACGAATATTATCGTATCGCCGTACCTGGCTATTGCGTCTAATTCGCCGAATATCGTGCGGAAGTTGGTCTCTATTATCCTGTAACCTTTGGATTTCAGGAATTTAACGGCGGCCTTTTCACCGGTTTCTCCGACAATCCGGTTCCCTTTGCCCATGCCTCTTACACTCCGTATGCTTCAAGGACCAGGCGCTCGATCTCGTCCTTTATCTCGCGCTTTAAAGGAATGACGGTGTTATACCATTTACCGTCCTTTCCTTCCTCGCGCGGCATACTCACGAAGAGGCCTTTCTCGCCCTCGACTATTCTTAAGCCCTTTATAACCAGACTATCCAGGACCGACAGGTCGCAAAAAGCTTTAGTCGAGCCTGTACCGTCAAGCTTATGGAGACGGCTCACCTCCAATTTAAGTTCACCGCTTGCCATCTTCGCACCTCCTTTATAAAAGGGGAAGAGATCCGTAGGCGGGGAGGGCAAGAGGACAGTGCCATGTGCACCGCGTAAACCCCTTGCTCTTTAAAACCCCGTCCAGGCGTATCTTGCCCTCATATATAAGACGGGGAAAGCGGCAAAATTATTGCAAATTTTTTTAAAAAAATTTGGATTTTATCTTAATGGCAGGATCGAGGCCTCTAGTATCATCTCTCTTCATCGTATTCATTATGCGCGAGACTCCTTTATCGCCGTCTCTCTTCCACGCGTCGTATATCATCACGAGCATCCTGGCGGATCTGGAATCGGCCACCCACTTTATACCAAAAACGAGAGTAGCCACAAGAGACTGTATAAAGAACCTCGGCGTTATGAAGGAAAATAAAAAGAAGGCGATTGCCAGAACCAGGTATGGGTTTACCTTTTTCATTATATTATATCTCCTGTTGCTATTCTTTTTATCTTTTCGGAATTTGGCTATGGTTTCATGGGCGGCTACCATCGCTTTTAGGCATTCCGGGCATGAGGCGACATGTGCTTCAACCATTTTTCTTTCATCAGCGGAAATGGTCTTGTCGAGATACCCGGCTATTCTGTTTGTGTCAGGATGCATAAACTCCTCCCATATATAAGACGGTAAAAGCAGTGAAATTATTGCAAAAATTTTAACTTATTTTTGAGCCGGTCTTTCGAACGTTTTATGTAACTTGAAACAGTCCCTTCCGGGATATTGAGCATATCGGCTATCTCGCGGTATTTTTTATCGTGAAACAAATTAAGCTGAATGATAAGCCTCTCCCTGGGAGGCAATTTTTCAATTGCCTTTTCTATCTCCGAAAGAGTCTCCTTATCAGGCGGAGTACAGGCGTAAACCGCTTCTTCCTCATTTAGGGTTTCGGCGGGCCGTCTGGACCTTAAATATTCCGCGGCAGCATTGCCCGACACTATTGCAAGCCAGCAGGATATGTCTTTCCGGTTCTTTATGGTAGAAAGTTTGTTGCCCTCCCATATGGCGGCCAGAACATCTTGCGCGATGTCATCTATATCATGGATGGGAAGGGACACACCGTACTTCCTGGCCCGGTTATATATGGCATTCCTGATCAGGGCAGAATATTTTTTTAAAAGCGTATCCCAGGCCGAAGTATCTCTGCAGATACACCGTTCTACCAGGCCGGAATCATCCTTATAGTGTACATGATCCATGGGAAGATAGTAACACCTGTATATAAAAAAGTCAAATATAATTTGATTTTTAATCAAATATATGATTTTCGGGAGGCTTCCCATATTTTTGACTTATTTGTAAAAGGTGGTATACTTTAATACACGTCTTTTTAGCTGTGATTAACAGGAAATGAAAGTATATATCATATATGGATGATACAAAGAGAAGCGATAATATGAGCGGAATCGACTATAGCGCGGTATTTAACGCCGTAAATGACGCTATTTTTGTGCATGACATCGAAACAGGGGGTATTCTGGATGTGAACCAGAGGGCCTGTGAGATGTACTGCTATTCACGCGAAGAATTCCTGTCTCTTAATGTAGGCAGTATAAGTTCAGAGGTAGAACCGTACAGACAGGAGGATGCTCTCAGGCATATCCATAAAGCAGCCGAGGGCGACCCCCAGATCTTCGAATGGCTGTGTAGGGACAAGGCCGGCAGGCTATTCTGGACGGAAGTTAACCTTAAGCGCGCTGTGGTAGCCGGCAAGTATCGGGTGCTCGCCATAGTAAGGGACATTAACGACAGAAAAGAGGGCGAAACCCTGCTGCGCCTGGCCGAATTCTCAATAGAGAGATCGGCAGATTTTATATTCTGGACTAACGAGCACGCCAATATTTTATATGCGAATGACTCAGCATGTGCGTCTTTAGGATATTCGCGTGAAGAGTTGCAGGATATGTTCGTATTCGACCTCGTTCCGGGCTTCAAGGATGGCGGATGGAAAGGGCATTGGGAAGAAGCTAAAAGTAAAAAATTTATACTCAAAAATTCTACCGTGCACAGGAAAGACGGTTCAGGGTTTCCTGTAGAGGCCAGTGTAAATTATATTGAATTTGAAGGCAATGAATATATATGCGCCTTTATCCGTGATATAACAGCCCGTAAAAAGAATGAGGAAAATCTGGCCAAGATAAACGAGGCATTCCTCAGTTTCGGAACAAATCCGGAGGATAATATAAACCGTCTTACATCGCTTTGCGGTAAGTTATTGGAGGCAGATTGCGCGCTATATAACAAGATAGAAGACGGTACGATATCGGCTTGCGGACAATGGAACACGCCCTCCGGTTTTGAGTCTCAAGGCCCAGCTGAAGGCCATATATGTTACGACGTCGTAAAACACGGCAATCCGGAAGTGTTTGTGGTCCGCGATCTTCCGTCAAGCAGTTATTCAAAAACCGATCCGAACGTAGTCAAATACGGCCTTAAGACATATGTAGGCAAAGCTGTTATTTTTAACGGGCAATATAAGGGATCGATATGCGCAGTTTACCAGCGCGATTTTATACCGACGGAAGAAGATAAAAGGGTTATAGGTATTTTAGCTTCGGCCATAGGCATAGAAGAGAGCCGAAAAATCTCCCAGACTATGTTGGCCGATGAGGAAAGATTCTTATCTGATGTATTCTCCAGTATCCAGGATGGTGTATCCGTGCTTGACAACGATATGAAAATACTGCGAGTCAACGCTACCATGGAAAAGTGGTATAGTTACGCAATGCCTTTAGTTGGAAAATTTTGTTACGAGGCGTATTACGGGAGAAATGAACCATGTAAGATATGTCCATCCGCCAGGGCTATCGAAACCGGTAAAGCCGCCTATGAAGTGATCCCTAAGACCGGCCCGCACGGAGATATAACAGGGTGGTTTGATCTCTACAGCTTTCCGCTCATAGATTCCACGACGGGCAAGTGCAAGGGTGTCATAGAATATGTCCGCGATATAAGCGAGAAGAGGGCGGCCGAAGAATCTCTCGCCAGACGCGACTATCAGCTTGAGATCCTGTCCCGCACCACTCAGCATGTTAATGCCATCCTGGAAATTAAAACGATATTGAGGACCCTGGTTGCTGCTGCTATGGAGCTTGTTGATGCGAATGTGGGCACGGCGGGTCTGGTATCCGGAGATACAATAGAATTCCAGGAGGTCAATAATTTTGGTAAAGTGGAACATTCGGGGTACACCGTTCAGGCGGGGCACGGCTCGGCCGGCTGGAGCGATGGTATACTCAGGCCTTATCTTTCGAACGATGAAAATCATACAAAGGAGATAGCCAGGGAACTCGATAGGATAGTGGGTATATACAATATGGTGATCGTCCCGATAGTGGGTGCGGATGGTTCCATTCTGGGATGTTTCGAGATCGCGAATAAGCGCGATCGCATGCCGTTTGACACTCAGGATATATTCATGCTTCAGGGCCTGGCCGCCTCGGGCGCCGTAGCTATTGAGAATGCCCATCTGCTCGAACAAGAGAAGACTTCGGCCCGGGCACTGCGCCACGAGAGAGACCAGGCCAAGGCGTATTTTGATGTAGCCGGAGTCATTATGGTAGCAATGGATAAAGAACAGAAAATCATTATGATAAATAGCAGGGGATGCGAAATACTCGGGTATGTCCAGGCGGATATAGTGGGAAAGAACTGGTTCGATACATTTGTCCCGGAAAGGCTGCGGGAAGATGTAAGGGCTGTGTTTAAAAAACTTATAAAAGGAGAGGCCAAACTTGCGGAATACTATGAAAATCCGGTAGTTACTGCAAGCGGCGCGGAGAGGATCATAGCCTGGCACAATACTACGCTGAAGGGTGATGACGGCACGATAAACGCCATCTTAAGTTCAGGTGAAGACATTACTGAAAAACGGCGGTATGAAGAAGACCAGGCGAGAATGCGCGGCGAAGTGGAGAAGTCCAACAAGCGCTTAAAACAACTGGCCCTGAAAGATTACCAGACGGGGCTCTACAACCACCATTATTTGAGCGACATGATAGAATCGGAATATTACCGGGCGAAGCGTTTTGCGCACCCGCTTTCGGTTATTATGCTCGATATAGACTATTTTAAATCGATAAACGATACTTACGGGCACGGCTTCGGCGATATGGTGCTGAAACAATTCGCGAAGGCCTTGAGCGCCATGATCCGGAAATATGATACGGTGGTGCGGTACGGAGGCGAGGAGTTCGTCGTGGTCTCCTCGGTGATCGACAGGCCTAAAGCTGTTTTACTGGGACAGAGGATACTGGATGCTATGAATCTAAATAATTTCGGGGATCCAAAACACAGTATAAAACTTAAACTCAGCATAGGCGTAGCCTCCTATCCCATAGATGGCGCTATAAGCGGCATGGATCTCATTAACCTGGCGGAGAAGATACTGGCTAAGGCAAAAGAGGCCGGAGGAAACAGGGTATACTCGTCTTCTGAAGCGAAAAAGGTGCGCAAGGGGTCTCCTTCCGGATTGGAATTAGAGGACGTTACGCTCTTAAAAGACCGTATAAATAAATTGACCAAACACGGCAACCAGAACCTCGCCGAATCTATATTCGCTTTTGCCAAAACATTGGAATTAAGAGACCATTACACCGGCGAACATACCGAGAATACGGTGCACTACTCTACGGCGATCGCAAAGGCGATGAATCTGCCGTTGGAAGATATAGAGAACATACGCCGGGCCTCTATACTTCACGATCTGGGGAAGGTGGGTGTAAGCGACAAGATACTTCACAAGAAGACTAAATTGACAAAAAGGGAATTTGAGGAGATAAAGAGACATCCTCAGATCGCCGCAGATATAATAAGGCCTGTGCACTTCCTTCATGATATAATACCGCTTATACTCTATCATCACGAAACCTGGAATGGTAAGGGTTATCCGTCCGGTCTCATAGGGCCTGAGATACCGATCGGGGCCAGGATAATATCCGTGGCGGATGTCTACCAGGCGCTCACTTCGGATAGGCCGTACCGTAAGGCGTTCTCCGCGGAAGAGGCCGTCAAGATGATAAAAGCGGGTTACGGCACGCAATTCGACCCCGAGGTTGTGGATGTATTCATGAAGGTTCTCAGTAAGGAAAAAAAGGACAAAGGTAAAAAGAAGGGGAAGAAGGGGAAATAGGTAATGGCGATAGAAAGAGAAGAGAACGAACTTATAAAACAAAGATTTGCTAAACTGGACGCGATAACTGCCGAAGGTATATATCCTTACGGAAGCAGGTATGAAACATCTTCGTCGATAAAAGAACTAAAGGACTCCTTCGCCGAAGGCAAGACTGTATCGCTTGCCGGCAGGATAATGGCCGCAAGGCAGCATGGTAAGTCTCTATTTTACGATATCAGGGACGTTTCAGGAAAGATCCAGGCATACTTCAAACAGGATATAGTGGGAGAGAAAAATTTTGATTTCACGAAAAATTTTGATATAGGGGATTTTATCGGGATAAAAGGGGATACCTTCAAAACGAGGACAGGTGAACCGACCATAATAGTTAAGGAATTCAGGATACTCTCCAAATCTTTAAGACCGCTTCCGGAAAAGTGGCATGGGTTAAAGGATGTGGAGACCCGGCTTAGACAGCGGTATGTGGATCTCATCATGAACGATGAGTCGAGGGAGACTTTTATAAAGCGCTCGAAGATCGTATCGTATGTACGCAAGTTCTTAGACGAAAAAGGATTCCTCGAAGTAGAGACGCCGATGATGCAGTCGATTCCCGGCGGAGCGGCGGGGAAGCCCTTTAAGACATATCACGAGGCTTTAAGCCTTGACCTCTACCTGCGTATAGCCCCGGAACTGTATTTAAAGAGACTTTTAGTCGGAGGGCTCGACCGGGTTTATGAAATAAACAGGAACTTCCGTAATGAGGGGATATCTGTCAGGCATAATCCGGAATTTACAATGCTCGAGGTCTATGAGGCGTATTCGGATTGCGCCGGGATGATGAAGTTGACCGAGGACCTGGTAAAAGGCCTTGCAAAAGATGTGCTTGGTAAGACGGAGCTTGAATATCAAGGTAAGACCATCGATCTTTCTAAGTGGGAGAAGGTATCTTTTGCGGAACTCATGAAAGAACAATTTGGTATAACCCCGGCCGATAAACAGGATGAGTGGATGAAGAAGCTGAAAGCCAAGGGCATCGAGATCGAAGGCAAGGATATATCAAGAACCCAGCTTATAAATATTGTAGGCGAACTCGTGGAACCTAAGGCCGGCAACCATCCGGTCTTTGTAGTAGACATGTTCAGAGAGATGTGTCCGCTCGCTAAGACGAAAGCCGACAACCCTGATCTTACCGACAGATTCGAGCTTTATATGGGCGGGATGGAGATAGCTAATGCCTATTCCGAATTAAATGATCCTGTCGAACAGTTTAAGCGCTTCAAGGACGAACTTGCCGGTAAAGTCAAGGAAAAGGGGTCGATCGACGAAGACTTTGTCCGGGCTCTTGAATACGGTATGCCTCCGGCCGGAGGACTGGGCATCGGGATAGACAGGCTCGTAATGATCTTGACCAATTCATCAACAATACGGGACGTGATACTATTTCCGCAATTAAAACCCGAAGTATGACCTGGCGGCTCTTCGTAGCTCTTAGGTATCTCACTTCAAAACGCAAAGAGCGTTTCATATCGCTTATAAGCCTTATATCCATAGCCGGTGTTGCCGTCGGCGTCGGTGCGCTCATAATAGTCATATCGGTCATGAGCGGTTTTGATGAAGATCTTAAGGGTAAGATCATCGGCACTTACTCCCATATTGAGATATTATCCGATTACGGTATTAAACCCTCCCGGGAATTTAATTCATCCATATTGAATACTCCTCATGTTAAGGCAGCGGCTTATTTCTTAAACGCCCAGGCGCTTGTGAGGCGCGACAGCACGGTGGTAGGCGTGATAATGAAAGGGGTGGATTCTGCCAGCGAGGCGAAGGTAAAGGATATATCACACTACATAAAATCCGGCACGCTCGATATAAAAGGAAACGGCGTAATACTGGGCGGAGAACTTGCCGATAAACTCGGTGTAAAAATAGGCGACAAAGTTTCGATTATCCTGCCGGCTAACCTTAAGCTGAAGGACGCCGTATCGCTTGTATCGAAAGGTTATACCGAAGGGGCGGAGTTAGAGGTGACCGGGATATTTACCTCGGGAATGTATGAATATGACTCCAGCCTTATGTACATCGACATAAAGAAGGCACAGGAGCTCCTAAAGATGGATGGCCTCACAAGCGGCGTTGCCGTGAAGGTCGACGACCCGTTCAATGTCGACGGTGTGAAAAGGAACCTGCAGGCGAAATTGGGTTTCCCTTATCAGGTGCGTACATGGATGGACTCAAACCGGAATTTTCTCGAGGCTCTGAAACTCGAGAAGACGGTGATGTTCATAATATTGACCCTCATTGTGATGGTAGCGTGTTTTAATATCGCCGGCTCCCTCATGATGACGGTACTCGAAAAGACAAAAGATATAGGCATCCTCAAAGCTATCGGAGCGTCTAGCTTCGATGTCATGTGTATATTCGCGATAGAAGGCGGCGCCATAGGAGCTCTCGGTACGGCTCTAGGGAGCGCTCTCGGGATTGGGGCGTGCTGGGTACTTAAGACTTATAAGTTTATAACATTGCCCAGAGATATATATTACATCGATAAACTTCCGGTGAAGGTAGATTTTCAGGACATATCGGTCATAATAGCCGCCAGCTTGATGTTGAGCCTTATAGCGACCGTCTATCCGGCGCTTAAAGCTGCGAAATTAGATCCGGTTGAGGCCTTGAGATATGAGTAAGACAATAATATCCGCTAAAGACATAGTAAAGCAATACTCGAACGACGCTAAGAATGTCTCGGCCATAAACGGCGTGAGCCTTGACATAAAAATGGGTGAATCATTGGCGATAGTGGGGCCGTCCGGAGCCGGGAAGTCTACGCTCCTGCATATACTCGGCGGGCTCGACCGTCCGACGTCGGGAAAAGTATTTTTGGAAGGCGCAGATCTCTACGCATTAAACGACTCTAAGCGCGCAAGCATACGAAATGTTAAAGTCGGATTTATCTTCCAGTCCTATCACCTGTTACCGGAGTTTACGGCGCTTGAAAACGTCATGATGCCTGCGCTTATCCACGGGCGTAAAGCCAGAGAGACGGCTTCGAGCCTTCTTGGATCAGTCGGCCTTAGTGACAGGCTGAGGCATAAACCGGGTGAACTCTCGGGTGGTGAATCACAGAGGGTAGCTATAGCCAGGGCTCTTGTGAACGAGCCGCAGATTTTACTATGCGACGAACCTTCCGGCAATCTCGATTCGAAGAATAGTGAAGCCATATATAAGATCCTTTTAGATCTCAAGTCAAAATCCGGCATATCTATCGTTGTAGTGACTCATGATGAGGCCATCTCGCGCGGTCTTGACAGGACTATGCGCTTAAGAGACGGGCGCATTGTATAAATGAAAGTTTCGTATTTCTGAGTAAAGCCGCTTTATTTCCGCCTGCCGCCATTCCGTTATATATTTGACATAATATCTCTTATTATATATACTTATTAAAACATTATAAAGAGGATGGGCCATGAAGATATATTTAGATGGAAAGTTCGTTGAAAAGGAGAAAGCCGTTGTTTCGGTGTTTGACCACGGCCTTTTATATGGCGATGGTGTTTTCGAAGGGATCAGAGTTTATAATTGCCTGGTCTTCCGTTTGAAGGAGCATATCGACAGGCTTTATAGATCAGCCGAGGCGATAAAGCTCAGGATCCCGATGACGGAGATCGAGGCGATGGAAACTACGGTAAAGACGCTAAAAGCTAATAAGCTGAAGGACGCTTATATACGGTTCGTTGTGACAAGGGGGGTCGGCGACCTGGGGCTAGATCCAAGAAAATGCCCTAAGGCTACGATCTTTATAATCACAGATAAAATATCTTTGTACCCGGAGGAATTCTACCGGAAGGGTTTAAAGATAATCACAGCCACTACGAGGCGTAATTATCCCAAAGCTCTCGACGGCAGGATAAAGTCGCTGAATTACCTGAACAACATACTTGCAAAGATAGATGCGATAAAGGCCGGCACTGAAGAAGCCATAATGCTGACGCATGATGGATACGTTGCTGAATGCACAGGCGATAATATATTCATCATAAAAGACGGTGTCCTTATGACGCCTCCGGCCGATATAGGCGCGCTTGAGGGCATAACCCGCGATGCGGTAATGGATATTGCCAGGCGCGTGAAGATGCCCTGTCAGGAGAAGATGCTGAGGATGGAGGATGTTTACGCGGCCAATGAGGTATTCCTTACGGGGACGGCTGCAGAGATAGTTCCGGTCGTCAGTATCGATGAACGTAAGATAGGCAGCGGTAAACCCGGCGGGGCCACTTTAAAACTTAAAAAAGCATTCGAAGTGATTACGAAGACCGACGGGGTTAAATATGCTCTGTGAGGTATGCAAGAAGAAAGAAGCGACGGTCCACCTGACGGAGATAATAAATGATAAGGTGAAGAAACTTAACCTTTGCGAAGATTGCGCGAAAGACAAAGGTACCGAGATGGAGGAGCACTTCGGATTAAATGACCTCCTGGCCGGCCTGGCCGATCTCGGCTCCACTACGGAGCCGGAATTCCTCGAAAAAGTGAAATGCCCGTCATGCGGTTTTACTTACCAGGACTTTAAGAAAGTAGGCAGGCTTGGCTGCGGGGATTGCTACGAAGCTTTCAAAAAACAGCTTGGGCCTCTGATAAAAAGGATACACGGCGCCGATCGCCATACCGGTAAGATACCACTCATGGTCGGAAAGACCGTCAAAGATACGCGTAACCTTCAAGAACTTAAGGCCAGGATGGAAAAGGCGATACAGGCTGAGGATTTCGAGGAAGCCGCCAGGCTCAGGGATAAGATAAAAGAGACGGAGAAGAAAGGTAAAGAGTCATCCTAGAAATTATGGATTACAAGGACTTCATAAAGCAGGATACGGAATGGCTTAAAGGTACGGGCCCAAACGCAAATATCGTTATGTCGTCACGCGTACGGCTGGCCAGGAACCTTGATAAGGTGCCGTTCTCCAACTGGGCTGACAAGGGGCAGCTTGAAGACGTGCTGGTCGCGGTGAAGGATGCGGCCCTGTCGACGGGCGGACTGAAGAACGCATTGTTTGTGAGGCTTAAAGATTTGAGTGAAGTCGACAGGCTCTTTTTAGTCGAACGCCACCTGATGAGTCCGGAACACGCCGAAAATACAGATTACAAAGCCGTCATCGTGGATACCAAAGAGATGATAAGCGTGATGATAAACGAAGAGGACCACCTGCGCATACAGGTGCTTCTTTCCGGTTCAAACTTGCGCGAGTGCTGGAGGATAGCCGACTCCCTCGATACGGAACTCTCGAAGAAACTGGCGTTCGCGTATTCCTCGAAGTGGGGATATTTAACGGCCTGCCCGACAAATACCGGCACGGGCCTCCGGGGTTCTGTTATGCTCCATTTGCCGGCCTTAGTATTTACAGGGCAGATAGGCAAGATACTACAGGCAATAGCGAAACTCGGCCTTAACATCCGCGGACTTTATGGGGAAGGTACGGATGTAACCGGCAATATATTCCAGATATCGAACCAGGTTGCCATGGGCATAACCGAGGAAGAGACGATCGATAACATAGAGCGCATAGCTAATCAGGTGATATCGAGGGAGGATTCGACCCGCAAGACTATCCTGCTAAAAAATAAAGAGGCGCTTGTAGACAGGATATCCAGGGCGCTAGGGACATTGAAGAGCGCGCATATCATAACGTCAAACGAGACCATAACTCTTCTTTCGGCGATAAGGCTCGGGGTGGATCTGGGGATAGTGAAGACGATGGACAGGCGTACCGTTAACGAACTATTTTTACTGACACAGCCGGCGCATTTACAGGAGCTTGACGGCCGGCCGCTCAATGCCAATGAACGCGATATAAAAAGAGCAGATCTTATCAGGTCGAAACTGAAATAAGGGAGGGCTCATTACAGATGCCGATGTTCAACAGGTTTACCGAAAGAGCAAGAAAAGTGATACTCCTCGCCAAGGAGGAAGCCAAACGTTTCAACCACGATTACATAGGGACGGAACATATACTCCTTGGTTTAGTAAGAGAGGGTGAGGGCGTGGCAGCGGCCGTACTTGCTAGTTTCGGGCTTAGTCCGGAGAAGATACGTATCGAAGTGGAGAAACTTGTACAGCCGGGTCCAAGCACTGTTATATCGGGGGACCTGCCGTTCACACCGAAGGCGAAGAAGGTCATAGAGCTTGCCATGGATGAGGCGAGGTCTTTAGGCCACAATTATATCGGTACGGAGCATCTTCTTCTGGGCTTGATACGGGAAGGTGAGGGCGTGGCTTCACAAGTACTGATGAATATGGGCCTGGAGCTCGAAAAGGTAAGGGAGGAAGTGATGAACCTCCTTGGCTCCGAAGTGCCCGGATACGAAATGGGTCAGAAGGTTTCGCATGCCAAGACTCCTGCTCTCGATGCTTTTGGACGCGACCTCACGAAACTCGCTAGAGATGGAAAACTCGATCCTGTTATAGGCCGTAAGAATGAGATAGAGCGTGTGATACAGATATTGTCCCGCCGTACAAAGAACAATCCCGTTCTTCTTGGTGAGGCAGGCGTTGGTAAGACGGCAATAGTCGAAGGCCTGGCTCAGATGGTGATAGCGGGCGATGTCCCGGAGATATTGAGGGATAAACGGATAATAATACTGGACCTGGCTCTCATGGTGGCCGGTACAAAGTACCGCGGACAGTTTGAGGAGAGGATCAAGGCCGTTATGGAAGAGATAAAGCGCTCCAACGACATAATGATATTCATAGACGAACTCCATACCCTTGTAGGTGCCGGAGGCGCGGAAGGCGCTATAGATGCCTCGAATATCCTGAAGCCTGCGCTCTCCCGGGGAGAGATACAGTGTATCGGCGCAACGACCCTGACCGAGTACAGGAAGCATATTGAAAAA
>Ga0247841_10008599_pt1 | contig 14622 bp, 15 predicted proteins | sample LaCruzMarch2015__2_FD_192410 | JGI IMG/M metagenome (GOLD analysis project Ga0247841, IMG submission 192410) | Freshwater microbial communities from meromictic Lake La Cruz, Castile-La Mancha, Spain - LaCruzMarch2015_18m | ecosystem: Environmental > Aquatic > Freshwater > Lake | place: Spain...
CGCCCGTCGGGCAGCCATTGCAGCCCTCCATCGAGGGTCGGATAATGCCACCAGTTCCCTGTGGATCTAGACGACGAGGTGAAGATGAGAACGCTGTCCACCGTGCTTCGCGACACGACGAAGAAGTACCCCCAGCGGCCGGCCATCCTCGACCCGAGCGGACGGTCGCTCACCTACGCCGAGCTCGATCAGGAGGCAAGCCGCCTCGCGCGCGGCCTCCTCGATCTCGGCGTCGGCAAGGGAGACAAGGTCGGCCTGTGGATGCCCAACAACCCCGAGTGGGTGATCGCCTACTTCGCCATCGCGCGCGTCGGCGCCGTCGTCGTCCCGATGAACACCCGCTACAAGACTCACGAAGTCGAGTACATCCTCGGGAATTCGGAAGCGACGACGCTGTTTGCCGTCGACTCGTTCGTCGGCATCGACTACCCGACGATGATTGACGAGATCCGCCCGAAGCTGCCGAACCTGAAGCACGTCGTCATCGTTGGGAAGCCTGGCAAAGACATGCACGCGTGGAACGACGTCGTCGCTCGCGGGACGAAACTCCTTGCTGACGGGAAACTCGAGGCGCGCGAGAAGGCGTGTGCGCCGGAAGACAACGTCTTCATCCTCTACACCTCGGGCACGACGGGAAACCCGAAGGGCGCGATGCTGTCGCACCACAACATCGGCCACAACGGCGAGCAAGTCACCGAGGTCCTGCACGCGAACGAGAAGGACGTGTTCCTGCTCGCCGTGCCGTTCTTCCACTGCTTCGGCTGCGTCATGGGCATCGCCGGAGCGATCACGTGGGGCGCGTCGATCGTCCCGATGGCCGTGTTCAAGCCGACCGAGGCGCTCGAGCTCGTCGAGCGATTCGGCGTCACCGTCCTCTACGGCGTGCCGACGATGTTCGTGCTCGAGCTGGAAGAGGTCCGCAAGGGCAAGTCGAACGGCTCGAAGTACAAGATCTCGACCCTGCGTACCGGGATCATGGCCGGCGCGCCGTGCCCGGTCGAAGTCATGCGCGGCACGATGAACGAGATGCACTGCAACGTCTCGATTGCGTATGGACTCACCGAGGCGTCGCCCGTCATCACCATGACGCGGTTCGACGACTCGATCGAGCGCCGCGTCGAGACCGTCGGCCGCGCGCTCGAGGGAATCGAAGTCAAGATCGCCGACGACGACTGGAAGTTCGTCGGGACCGGCGAAACGGGCGAGCTCGCCTGCCGCGGCTACAACGTCATGATGGGCTACTACAAGATGCCCGACAGGACGGCCGAGTGCATCGACAACGAAGGCTGGCTCTACTCCGGCGACCTCGCGACGATGGATGCCGAGGGCTACGTGCGCATCGTCGGGCGCAAGAAAGACATGCTGATCACCGGCGGGTTCAACGTCTACCCGGCCGAGATCGAGGAGTACCTGTTCACCCACCCGAAGGTGCTGAACGTGTCCGCGATCGGCGTGCCGGATCCCGTGATGGGTGAAGTGGCCGCCGTCTACGTGATCCAGCGCGAGGGGATGAAGATCGAGCCGCAGGAGATCGTCGACTACTGCGCCAAGGAGATCGCGAACTTCAAAGTCCCGCGCTACGTCATCGTGGTGAAGGAACTGCCGATGACGCAGTCAGGCAAGATCCAGAAGTTCCGGCTGCGCGAGATGGCGCAGGCCGCGTTCGACAAGGGCGAGATGCAGAAGCTCTCGCCCACCGGCGGAAAGAAGTGAGCGATAAGTCACAGAATGTGACGTTCATCACCATCGACCGCGACGAGGTTGTGCGTCTGGCGTGTGACCTGATCGCGATCGAGAGCCACAGTCAAGCGCCCGGACGCGAAGCCGCCATCGGCCGCTTCCTCGTCGACTGGTTCCATGCGCGCGGCATCGAAGCGGAGCTCGTGCCCGCAGTCGGCGATCGCGCGAACGTCATCGCCCGCGTGTGGCATAGCCACTCTGCCTTGGACGAGTCGGAGCCTAGCCGAACACTGCTACTCAACGGGCACATTGACACCGTACCCGCCGGCGCGATGAAGGACGCTTTTGCGCCTCGAGTAGAGGATGGAGTTCTTTGGGGCCGCGGTGCCTGTGACATGAAGTCGGCCGTAGCTGCGATGTGCTGTGTCTTGGCCTCTGTTGCCCGGAGTGTGCCTGCGGTCGACCTGCGACGTGAGTCCTCAAGCAGCAAAGCAGCGGGTTCCCAGCCCAGTGGAGAGCGAGCTCTCCTGTTTGCGGGAACAGTGGATGAGGAGACGGGATCGCTCGGGGTGAAGCGGCTGGTTGAGTCCGGCTTGAAGGCCGATTACGCCATCGTTGGCGAACCGACCAGCCTGCGTGCGGCGATCGCCCACAAAGGCGCCTGCTTCATCCGCATCGTTCTCACAGGACGAGGAGCGCATGGAAGCTGCCCCGAGAAAGGCGTGAGCGCCGCCTCGTACGGCGCGCGGATCGTGACCGCGCTCGAAGACGAGCTGCGCCCGCGGCTTGCCAAGCGGACCTATCCCCTACTCGGAGCTTCCACCATCAGCGTCGGCCGCATCTCGGGCGGCACCGAGCCTAACATTGTCGCCGAGCGCTGCGAGATCGACGTCGATCGCCGCACTCTCCCCGGTGAAGCCGACACCGTCGGCGAAGTACAGGACGTCGTGGCCGCGATTTGCGACGGAGTCGAAGGCCTCGCCTACGAGGTCTACGAGACCGAGCGCACCTCGACCGTTCCTCACGTCGCGCTCGGAACGGCTCCCGACTCCCCGCTTGTCCTAGCAGCTTCAGCTGCCTGCCGCACCGCGGGATTACAGGCCGATCCCGTCGGCGTCACCTACTGGACCGACGGCGCGCACCTCGCAGCGAATGGCATCGAGACCGTCATCCTCGGCCCCGGCGACATCGCCGACGCCCACGGACCCAACGATCACGTCAGGGTTGACGACATCATCAAAGCCACTGGCGTCTACCTAGGCATCGCCCGCCAGTTATTGTCCTAGAGCTGGAGTTCGGCAGCCAAGCTGTCGGCCGAACTCACCAGCTACCTGCCATCGAGATCCGGCAGGTAGCCGACCGCCAGAGCTGCGGATTCCCGGCGCATGTCTCAGGTAGACCCTGTCTCATGCAACGCGAGATTGGGCGCCCTCCGAAGTTGGCGTTTGGTGACACTATTCGCGAACTTGGTTGCGTTTGGTCGCGCTGACTTCCTACGTACCACAGGCCACGGGCTACGAGCTGCCGCCCACGGCTCTGAACCCAATGAACTGGTCCCGGGGCTGCGCACTACGCACCGCGCACTCGGACCTGGACTACGCACCACGGACGCATTGGCCTCCGCCCAAAGGGGAGGGCTCCCCGTGATGAGGAGCCCTAGCCCGAGTTCTCACTTCTTCCGCCACTCCGGCGCCCCTACTCTAGCATGTTTCCCGTCGCCGGGGAAGCGGGAAGACTGATCGGAGAGGAGTTCGGCAGTCGAATAATCGGCCGAACTCACCAGCCATCGAGCCCGTCGGACTCGATGGCCCTTTTCCCTAGCCGCCCGTGACAGTGAAAGTCGGGCGGCCAGCTACTCGGCAACGGAGATCGCCGAGTAGCCGTGAAACCGCGGACGAAGTCAGCCGACACCCCGCTCCCGGTCCGGAGACATGCTCTAGGGTGAGCCAGATCAGACGACTCGTGAGCGCAGCGCGCGCTTCAGAAGCAGTCCGCTGGAACGGGAATCAGCGCGACGTTGCACCGTAGTTGAACCCCCAGACGGCGAGGCCGACCGCCGCCACCGGTATGAGGAGAAGGTCGAGGTCGATTCCAGCAAGGCTGTAGATGGGGATCGAGATGAGCGCTCCCACACCGACGCCGAGACATGCGCCAAGTAGGCATAGTGGCAGGTTCCCGTCTACCCCGAGTAGTGTCCCAGTGAGCGCCACCCCTCCGCATGCGCCCGCGAGGATGCCGCCGAAGACGACACCTGTGCCAAGCTGATGAACCCAAGCTCCCTCGTTCGGGAGTGAGTTCCTGAGCAGCACCGAGGCCGCCGAACCCAGGTACATACCGGCGAACGATCCAATGAGTCCACCTGCTACCTCGCCCAGAATCGCTTCCTCCGGCGGCCGCGCGACCGCTCCAGTTCCCAGGACGAGTACGATCATCGCGGCGATCAGGATCTTCCTCATGGCATTCCTCCTTGTGACTCGCAATCCCCCGTCCTTGATGGTCGGGCCACTTCCGAGCTCACTCTGGCCGGCTATCTACGGCCGACGAGCCAGATGCATCGGCATCGGAGGCCGCCGAGTAGCCGCCCACAAGCCACGAGCCACATGCCACAAGCTGCGCGGCTCGCCGCCGCCTTCAGCGGGCAGCCGGCCGCGCATCGACAATGTCAAACAGCTCCTCGAACGTCTTGCCTACGACATCGGCGATCTTATGTGCGGTCGTGACGCTCGTGCCGGCACCGTTTTCGATCGAAGAGAGCATAGGGCGGGAAACGCCGACGGCGTCGGCGCAGTCGGTCGACGTGAGTCCGGCGACGATGCGCGCTCGTCGGACAGCGTCCCCTTTCGACACGATGCGGTAGTACTTCTTTGGCATGAGCGGCCATACTCTACCAAGGCGCACGACGGCCAGAGAAGACACTCAACAGCTAGAGAATGGACATCCAAGGGCAATAGACATCACTCTCGACGAGCCAAGACTTGACATAGGCCGACCAACGTGCTAGGGTGTCGCGGATTCCACCTGGCGCCCCGGGACGATGGGTGTGAGATGCGATCGGACCGCACCGGGTGGTAGCAAGAGGTTGGGTTAAGGAATGGTCAAACCCTTGCGCTCGCGAACCGGGGCGCCGAGTGAATTCCCGACTGCCGCCCTAGTGTTGTAGCCCTCGCGACCCCACAGGTGTAGAATAAGATCAGGAGCGTGATCTTGTTGTGGTCGCGATGCGTAAAATAGCTAGGGAAGAGATATTGAGGCGTCTCGCGCAACTGAACCCGTGGTGGGACAAACCGCACGCTGTGCCGGAGATGTACTCTCGGTGTCGCCCTCGCTCCTACTTGCCCCACTTCCTCGCACTCCTGGGCGCGACAGAGATTCGACGCGCGGTGGTGCTCATGGGACCGCGGCGTGTTGGCAAGACGTTCATGCTTCACCATGCAATCCAAGAACTGCTCCGTCGAGGCACGAATCCGCGAGACATCATGTATGTCTCCGTCGAGCACCCCGTGTTCAACGGACTCTCCCTTGACCAGATCCTGGAGCTGTTCGTGGAGGCAACCGCGCGGGGTTCTCTGAGTGGTACAGGGATCTCCTATGTGTTCTTCGACGAGATCCAGTACCTAAGAGATTGGGAGTTGCACCTCAAGGCTCTTGTCGACACGAACCCGCATGTTCGAGCAGCGGCCTCGGGTTCGTCCGCCGCTGCGCTCCGCCTGAAGAGCACGGAGTCGGGGGCTGGACGGTTCAGCGATATGATGCTGCCGCCTCTGACGTTCCAGGAGTTCCTGATGCTTCTTGACAAGGAACGTCTCCTGCAGGAGCCGACAGAAGGCGACCAAGGGATATGGCCGGCAGTGGACATCGAAGCGCTGAATGAAGAATTCATCCATTACCTGAACTTTGGCGGATACCCTGAGGTTGTCCTGTCTGAGGTGATCCAGCGAGCGCCCGAGCAGTTCATCAGGGCCGACATCATCGAGAAAGTGCTTCTGCGCGACCTCCCGAGCCTGTACGGCGTTCAGGACATACCCGAGTTGAACTCGCTGTTCACGACGTTGGCCTACAACACGGCGAATGAAATCTCCCTGGACGAGCTGTCCAAACAGTCGGGAGTCGCGAAGAACACGATCAAGCGCTACATAGGCTATCTCGAGGCTGCTTTCCTGGTTCGCGTGGTCCATCGCGTGGACCGTGCTGGGAAGCGCTTCGAGCGCCAGAACTTCTTCAAGATCTACCTGACCAATCCATCCATTCGAGCTGCACTGTTCGCGCCTGTTGCGGAAGGCGACGACTCGATGGGAAGTCTCGTGGAGACAGCCGTATTTGCCCAATGGTTCCACTCCGACGTCCAGCTGCACTACGCGCGCTGGCACAATGGCGAGGTCGACATCGTGAACCTTGGTCAGAGCCTGAGACCCCAGTGGGCGGTGGAAGCCAAGTGGTCAGATCGCATCGTCGAGCACCCGGAAGAGCTGGTCTCCCTTACGGGTTTCTGCGCTGCGAATGGACTCAGCGCTGCGACAGTCACCACGAAGACACGGGTGGAGACTCAGCCCTATAGGGGAGTCACGATAGAGTACCGCCCCGCGAGCACCTACTGCTACACAGTCGGAAGAAACCTTGTGGCTCACTGGCTTGATCGCAAGGGTGCCAAGGTACTGAAGTAGAGGCGTGAGCGAGGGTTCGCATCCGCGCCGCAGGGGTGGCTGAAGCGCAAGAGCGCGCGTAGCTGCCAGGTCGTGACGCCCAACACTCCATCGGCCTTCGGTTCGCGGGTTGGGTTCGCTCGCATCAGCGGAGCCCGTCGCGATCAGCGTGTGCATGTGCAACCGGGTGATCGATCCCGAGGCGCGTGCAGCGGGTCTACATAGTCCACGCCAATCGATCCCTCCGAAGGCGCAGCGCTACCTCGCCGAGCCGCGCATCGCCTGCCGCCATGAGCTCCGCGTACAGCACCGCTCCGTGCGCTACCCGCAGTCCGTCGTCCGCGACGCCCTCGTCTGCGAGATCGGTCGCGAAAGCACGGCAGAGGACGATGGGGCCGTCCTGCGCAGGCGCCAGGCGGAGAGCCCGTCGCGTCCGAGCTTCATCCTCGGGAGCGAGATACAGCCGCGCTGCATTGGCGCGGAGATGGCTCGTCACGAGATCTGCGGCCATCTCGCCGGCGACGGTCACTGTCTTCAGGGCAGGAGCCTCCCGGCGGAGGAGTCCCGCAAGGTCGTCTCCCTCCGCCGCGCGGCAGCGCGCGATCTCCAGTTCTGGAGCCAGTCGGTCGGCGAATGCGTCGACCCACAGGTCGAGCAGCCGATCGGGGGCCACAACTTCATAGCGTCCGCGTCCTCGGACCGCGATGACTCGTCGCGCCTCAAGTTCGCCGAAGACCTTGGAGATCTTGTCGAGGGACACGGCCGTTGTCGCCTGGACGTCGCGGTAGGTCGCAGCCACCTTTGGGCCGTGTCGGGCGAGGAAGTACAGTGCCCGGGCGCCCGCCCCGCTGTACGTCTGACCGCGCGGAGGCGGAGCCGCCGCCAAGCGCTGTCCGTCCGCATAGACGTAGAGGGCATTGCCTTCCTGCAGGTAGGCGTTACCCGCCGCATCCACATACCACACGCCCAGATCGCGAAGACGCTCCGCGAGCGGCGGGCTGATGTAGTCCGTGCATACGAGTGCGCGCCGGCCGCTCTCCTCAACTTGCCGAACGCGTTCCATGAGGAGTGGCAGAGCTGCCGGACGCAGACCCCTGCGCACGATCGCCGCAAGGTCCACGGTGCCGAGAGCGGGCAAGTCTGCGGAGAACGCGACGTCCGCGCCGGCCCGTGCCGCCTTCCGTCTGAGTCCCAGCGGCCCTCCGAGTGTCCTCTGGAGGGTTCTTTCGCACGCTTTCAGCAGAGCGTTCTCGTCCATGTGTGTTCGCGCTAGCGCCTTGTTCGCGTCACGCGAACAAACAGTACACGCGAACAAACGCTGAGTCAACTCCCGCAGCCTCGACGCTCATTGCCAAGGCGCCCAATGCACTCAACGGACCCAACCGGCCCAGCGAACTCAGTGAACTCCACGAACCCACCCCGCCGGCTTCTCCCTGCGCCCCCGAATTGTGTCTACTCCCTCGTTCGGTGCAATATCCAACTCATGGCTCCCGATACCGACCGCCGTTCGACTGCTTCGTGCGATCTGCCCCGTGAGGACGTTCACGTGGGCGTTCGCGCGGCTCCGATGCGGACTGAGGCGGGCCTTCTCGGCGGAAGAGGGTTCGGGACGAAGCGGCGCATCCTCGAGCGCTACGCGCGCACCGAGGACGGCCGTGTGGTCATCGACATTGCCGCTGGGCGGATCGCCGACCTGTACGACGATTTCGACAAGCACGCCTCGTATCTCAAGAAAGAGCTCGACCAGGAACTCGTCGACTACATCATCGACTCGGTCCGCGAAATCGGCGGAGAGCCGTTCCTCGTCCAGATCAGTCTCGCCGCGCCGATGGACCCCAGCGCCGTGTGCCGTGTGCAGACGAGTCTGCACAACTACTTCCTCTATCTGCGCGAGCTCGAAGCCCGCGAGATGCGTCGGCTACTGCGCACGTCGATCATCCTCTTCATCGCAGGGGCCGCGCTTCTCACGGCCTCCGTGTGGATGAACAGCCGACCCGCCGTGCGCGACGTCGTCCTCGGCAGCGTGATCGCCGAAGGCCTGACGATTGCCGCGTGGGTGTCGTTGTGGGAAGCGCTCGCCATGTTCCTCGTCAACTGGGCCCCGCATCGGCGGCTGATCCGCATGTACGAACGCATCGCCAAGGCCGATGTGCGGTTCCAGGAAGTGGAGCACGAGGCGGAGGCGTAGGTCGTACGGTCCATGGTCCATCGTCCGGAGTCCATGGCGCGACGGTCCCCACTTCTGCTGCGGAGAAGCGCGATCTCCCAAGAACTTCAGGATGTTGTTCGACCAAGCTCCGCGCGCGAGCATGCAGAGCGGGAGTTCATTTGTCGGCATGGAGCGTCATAGAGGAGGAGAGAAGGACTGGAAGCCGGGGCCTTTGGAGGGTCTGAATCGACGAGTTGCTCCGGAATCGTGAGCAGGGCTCAAGGAGGCATTCTTGATCGAGCCGACCGTCGCATTCACGTTGTTTGACAAGGTTCTCGCGGGAATCGGTCTCCTTCAGGAAGGCAAGAAGCGCCGGAGTCGTGATCGCGAGTTCTCAATTGCGAGGCTCTGGCATGCGGCATCCATTCCACTTCGGGAGATCGACCCCGAGTTTGCGGAGCGCTGCTTCATCAAGGGCAGCTACTGGATGGAGCCGGAGACTTGGGACAGGAAGCGAATAGCGGAGAAAGGCATCGCGATTGAGGCTGTATTCGAGGAGACCCGGAAGCTCCTCATCCGGTAAGGTGGGTCTGAGCGCGCGCGGTGAGCGAGCTACGCACGTGTCGTGCGGCGCCCTAGGTGTAGCGGCGCGCTGCGAAGGCGGGGTGACGCAATGGGTCGCGGGGACTGCATGTTTGCAGGGACGGGCTGGCTTTCAGTAGACCGTCACCAGCGACAAGAGATGGCCCGAGACATCGAGAGTGTGGACGGGAACCGCCTGCTCAATACTGCCGCCGACGATCTCGCCAGGTACTACGCTGAGAAGTACCGCATCGCGGTCCCCGAGTTGGATGTGGGCAACTTGGTCGTCGACTACCATGAGACGCAGATTGACGTGAGCGGCGGCTCACTGCTCATGAGCACGGGACGCAGCCAGCCATCCTACGTGAAAGGCACGGAGGTTGAGGTCGAGATCCCTTTCACCGGCGACGCGGAGGCCTTCAGCCTCCGGCCCAACCCGTTCTCTCTGAGTCCTCCCAGAGCCACGATCCGCGGCGCGCGTGTCACATTCAGCGTGGTCGGAACGGATCTGAATGCGACTGCCGTCCGATCTGAGATCGACGCCACCGTAGCGGCAATCCAATCCAGTCTTCGCGATCTGCGCGGGAACTTCGCCGGCCTGAATAGCCAGCTGTTCGACGAGGCCAGGGCAGCCATCGAGAGCCGGCGCACAAAACTGCTCGCAAGCCAGAACATGGTTGCCTCTCTCGGGTTCAAGATCAGAGAGCGCCAAGGGGCGTCCATGACCTACATCGCTTCGGAGGTCCGTAGGCAGATCACGCCCGCTATGCCGCCGGCGAGTTCTGCGCCATTCAGGCCGGAACCGGCGCTATCCGGTGAGGACTACGACCACATCCTTGGTGTAATGGAGAGCATGACGCAGGTTATGGAACGGAGTCCGTCTGCATTTCACGCGGTCAGCGAGGAGTCCCTTCGCTCTCACTTTCTTGTGCAACTGAACGGGCACTACCAGGGACAGGCTACTGGGGAGACTTTCAACTACGAGGGAAAGACCGACATCCTGATACGGTCCGAAGGGAAGAACATCTTCATTGCCGAGTGCAAGTTCTGGACTGGGCCGAAGGGCCTCGCCGAGACCATTGACCAGCTGCTGAGCTACGGCTCCTGGCGAGACACAAAGACTGCGATCGTGATCCTGAGTCGCAACCGCGACTTCTCGAAGGTGATTGCGGCGATCCCGGACGCCGTTCGCAAGCACCCCCAGTACAAGCGCGATCTGCCCGGATCAACTGAAACTGCCTTTCGCTATGTGTTTGCGAACCGCGATGACCGGAATCGAGAGCTGCTGCTCACTGTCCTGGCGTTCGACGTCCCGACTCCTCGCCCGGGGGCGTGAGGGTCAGGTCTTGCGATCACGCATAGACGCCCTGCCTTTCTTCCACCGCGGCTCATAGGCCAACTTGACGAAAGAACGCCCTCACTACTCACTCCGGGCCAGAGCGCACTGCCCATCAGAGGACGCGGATCCGAACGCCCTCCGACAGCATGCACGCCTCGTCTACGGTCCACTCGCCGGGAAGCACGAGCTCGAGCCGCTTCTCGACTTTGCGGGCGTTCCCGGCGGCAATCCATAGGACGAGGTGGTAGGTGCCGGGGTCGAAGATGTGCCCCAGCGTGCAGAACGCATACATGCCGGGCGACAGCGCGTCGAGGAACGGCTTCAGGGTCCACGACCAGAGGAGGTTCTTCGGCAGGCACGACGTCAGGCGGCCGAAGGAGCCGTCCTCTTGCTGCATCATCACGGGTGACTCCTGGTATCCTCGGTTCATGCGAAGCGGGAGGATGACTAGAACGTTTGCCGTTGCTGTATTGAGCGTTTCTTCGGTGGCTCCGCTTCCAGGCCTTCCATCCTTGCCTGTCCATGGAGAGTCGGTTGAGCAAGCCAACTCGCTCTTCGTCGATTCCTCGCATCAGCAAGGAGGTTCTGAGGTCCAGCGCACTGCGATCACAGCTGGCGAGCCGCAGGATCTCGCGATCATCGTCCGCAACATCCCCGCCGTTTCACAGGAGACGAGGGTGCGCAGGGACATCGCCCAGGCAACGTTCTGTCTTCCGCAGAATGTCCTTGGGATTCTCTACTACGGGCTTCTCCAGCTCACTGGGAACGTTGTGGGGACCGCGGATATGAACGAGATGAGGATCATCGTAACCAGAACTCCCTTCGGAGTTTCATTGGGGCGATTCATCTTTGTCAACGCATCGATTCTGACGGAGAGCACCGTGAGGCATGAGTATGGCCACACTATGCAGGGCTACAGGCACGGCCCGTTCTTCCTTCTGGTCGACGGGTTGGCGTCCTTTGTTCAGGCAGGCATCTCGCTGATTTCGCGCCCTTTTAGAGACGCCTACTTCGACAGGTGGCCCGAGAACAAGGCGGATGTACTTGGCGAAGTCACACAGGTGGACGACCTCTCTCCCGAGATCAGGTCCGGTCCCAATCCTTGGCCCTCACGTTGACCGTCGACGTTGGAAGGAGGGGGCTCTCCTCGCCAAGGGACGAGGTCTCGCGATCGCGCACAGATGCCCTGTCTTTCGTCCACTGCGGTCCCGTCGGCCAGCCTCTAGCGAAGGAGCGTCATCACTGCTGCCTACGGATCACTCTGATTCAGCGGCGCACGGCGCTGGTCAGAGGACGCGAATCCGAACGCCTTCCGACAGCATGCGCGTCTCGTCTATTGCCCACTCGCCGGGCAGCACGAGTTCGAGGCGCTTCTCGACCTTGCGGGCGTTGCCGGCAGCAATCCACAGGACGAGGTGGTACGTGCCGGGTACGAGGATGTGGAACGGTTTGTTCGACGGGAACTGGACAGCGACACTGAACGCGCTGCGGCCGGCGAGGCGCGCCTCGTCGGCGTCGAGCAGGGCCTCGCCGGGGAACTGGCGCCGTCGCGCGGGGTCGAAGATGTGCCCTAGAGTACAGAACGCATACATGCCGGGCGACAGCGCGTCGAGGAACGGCTTCTCCGTCCACGACCAGAGGAGGTTCTTCGGCAGGAACGACGTCAGGCGGCGGAACGAACCGTCGACCTCTTGCATCAACACGTCGGCGACGAAGACCTCGACTTGCTCGGCGCGGCTGTTGCCGGTGTTGCGGACGCGGAGGTTGAAGTAGTACGCGTCGGCGGGCGCGCCCGGGGCACTCGGGTGTGAGACGAGCGTGTGGTGGAAGTCGGGCGGCTCGGGGTTCACCACCAACCCGAGCTTCGGACGGACGAGGAGTCGTGAAAGCCGGCTCTGAAATGCGGCAATCGTCGCCGACGTCACGGCGACGGCGGCAAGGATCCATGTCCCGATCGGCGTCCCACTTGCTCCCGTAGCCATGGTGTCTCCCACGTTCCGTTCCAGCCTACGAATTGGCCCCTGCACCGTCAAACTCGGTCAGTTCATTCTAGAAGTGGGCGGATGCGGGCGGCGGAGTGACATCGTGGAGTGGCAGGTCAAAGAAGGTCGGCCGCAGGAAGCGCCCCGCTTGACGGCATCCCTGCAGTAAGCGTCGTCGGCGGCCTAGAGTGCGGCTCGATCCTATCGATAGGTCGCCCCGTCGCGGACCAAGATGGCGGCGATGTCGACGCGCTGCGTCGCAGGCTCCACGGAGTAGATGATGCGGTACGGGCCGACGCGCTTGCGGAGCGCGCCCTTCAACTTGCCGCTCTTGATGGGGCGAACGTCACCGAGGGTGGGATCCTTCTCCATCTCTTCGATGGCCCGTGCGATCTGCGCTTGTCGATCCCTCGGGAAGCCGCGGAGCTGTTTCGCGGCGACGCGCGACAGGCTACACGCCCAGCTCATCTTTCAGCTCGCTCCAGAGAACGGAGTCGCCGCGCCGGAGTTGCCGGAAGCCCTGCGCGACGAGCTTCTCTTCGTCGAGGCTCAGCGTATCGTCGAGATCGACGAGGCGCTTGGGGCGAATGACGATGTCGCTGCCTTCGCGGTTGACCTCGACGAAGTCACCTTCCTTGAGTCCCAGGTCGTCGAAGATGACCTTGGGAACGGTTACCTGGCGATTGGTGCGGATCTTCACGATCGACATGGCGACCTCCTCTCGTCTTCGCAGGCTAATGGACTAATACTCCATCACTTGGCCGCTGTCAACTCCGTAGTGCGCCATGGGAACGCGCGGCGACAGCTGAGGCCCTGGAGCTTTGACTCGATTGCGGCTTGGGGTATCGTGAGGAGGCGGAAACTGAGAGGAAGAGGAGTCTACGTTGCCGAAGAAGCGAGAGAAGAAAGCGAAGAAGCCGGCGATGATTGTGCGGCTTGTGCAGAAGTGGGGCTGGAGGCCGGGACGGGCAATGCAAGAGGTCCTGAGCTGGATCGAGACGCTCGTGGTGGCGGGTGCGCTGGCGGCGGTCATCATGACGTTCGTCACGGTTCGAATGCACGTTCCGACGGGGTCGATGATTCCGACGATCGATCCGAAGGATTCGTTCTTCGTCGATCGAATCACCTACTACTTCCGCTCGCCGAAGCCGGGCGACATCGTCGTATTTCGCCAGGGCGAGGTAGCAGTTCGGGGAGCGGTAGAGGGCTCGACCGCGGCGGCTGCGCATGTGTCGACCGGCGTGAAGCTCGTCTTCGCGAACGGGAAAGCCGTCCGCACGGTGGCCGAGGCGAACGAGATCATTGCAGGCCTGGCCGACGGTACGGTGGTCCGCCTGGAGACCTCGAACGGCGCGGCGTTCAACCTCGGGGCGAAGACGGCGTCTACATCGCTCGCGAGCCTCGGTGTGATCGCCAGGGACGCTCCGACTCGCTACGTGAAGCGGCTGATCGCGGTGGGCGGGCAGACGGTCCAGATCCGCGGCGGCGGCATCTACGTCGACGGCGTGAAGCTCACGGGCCCGCGCTTCGATCGCACCTACATCTCGACGGGCGCGCGGCTGCAGTACGGCATCGAGCCGACGCTCGTGCCGGAGGGGAAGTACTTCATGCTCGGCGACAACTCGGGTGACTCGTTCGACTCGCGCTACTGGGGCTTTGTCGACAAGTCGGCGGTGATCGGCGTGCCGTACTTGCGCGTTTGGCCCATTTCGCGGTTTGGAACGATGTAGGGGGACGTCAGTCCCCCTGGCCTACGAAGTGCTTCGGGTGTCTGGGACGTGATCGAGGGATAAGGTCTCTGCGGCGCTTGGCTCATCGGTACTCAGGGAGATGCCAGACGCTGAGACCCCAAAGCGCCAGCGGCCACCGGAGAACGCAGGCCACCGTGTGTCTGGCTGAGGTGTCTATGGCGCCGGGGCGGTCGTGGCAACTTCGGACGACAGCGAAAGGTCGAGGACGATGGGCCAGTGGTCGGAGACGGCGCCGGCCGGCGTGGTGTGGGCGATGGTGACGTAGGCGATGCGCTCGGCGAGTCCGCGGGAGACGAGGATGAAGTCGATCTGCGAGTGCTCGAGCTTCCCGTCGTCGATGCCGTTTCCGTTGCGGTCGTACCAGTCGGTGTAGCGATCTTCCTGCGGCAGCGTGGCGCAGACGTTCACGAGCTCGTCGCCCTCGCTCGCGGAGTCGAGGTTCTTGAGGATGGACAGAACCTGCGAGCTGGGCTTGTTCCCAGCGGCATCGAGCGCGGCG
>Ga0247841_10008600_pt1 | contig 14621 bp, 10 predicted proteins | sample LaCruzMarch2015__2_FD_192410 | JGI IMG/M metagenome (GOLD analysis project Ga0247841, IMG submission 192410) | Freshwater microbial communities from meromictic Lake La Cruz, Castile-La Mancha, Spain - LaCruzMarch2015_18m | ecosystem: Environmental > Aquatic > Freshwater > Lake | place: Spain...
CCACGATCTGGCAATTACGGCGGCAAGTATTGAACTTATCCTTCCGGGGGTAAACCAGGCACGCGATAATGTGCTGGGGTTAGGTACCTATTCCCCGGCCGACTGTCCTGAAATAGCCATTGAACATGGCCACCGCTACAATTTTTTCTGTGCGCCCGATCCGTTTTCAAATCAGGATATTGCCCCGGGGACCATCATGCCTCCAGGATATTTTTTTACAAGAATAGCCGCACTCTGCGCAAAACAAAAAAACCCGCCACCCGGAGATACCTTGCCCGTTGTTACCCCAAATAGTTCGGGGGGTGAAAGCCAGAGTTTATTATATCAATATTGGCAGACATGGGCAGTAACCGTGAATATGTTCCCCATCACATACCGGTTTGATGAGAAAATCATTGTTACAAACATGAATGGATTTACAGGTAATTATTCAGTGAACGATATTGTTCCTTACCAGTCAACTCCCGGCGGATTTATCGATGTGGATCTTTACCATGGTATTCAGGATAATTGGGCAACAAGGCAGACTTACAATCATGTGGCTATACTCAGTACAACCAAGCAAGCAATCGATTCGGTAATGTCAAGTACCGACATCGACAACCAGGCAAATATACAGTACTTTATGAACCCTGCTTCAAATAAAAGAATTGTTGTATTTGGCCATACTCACGTACCCAGAATGGTTGCGGGTGTAAGTTATGATAATAAAAAATGTATTTATGTGAATTCCGGAACCTGGATTGACGTAAATCCAAAACTGACAACCATGAATTTTGTCGTCATAACACCGCAGAACCTTGATGCATACTCTCAAACCCTTGTAAAACTTTACAATTTCGAAAACGAGGTTGTAACATTGATGGCGGAAGCCGCGATACGCTATTAGCGGTAAGCAGGTACTGGGGTTGGTGTAGCTATTGGTGCTGCAACTTGCCAAAAAAGTACATTCCTGTCGATATTATAAAAATTATTGTATAAATTTACTTGTTGAAACAAAATTCCGAGTAGTTTATTGACGGATTTATGTTGGCTAAACGGTATTAGAAGAAATCATTCAACGAAATGAAACCGGAATTCAATGAGATTGATGAATGGTTTGATCGGACAAAATAGTTTGTAACGCGCTAAAAACAAGTCTTTTGAAAACAGGACTTTATTCTCCGTTACATTGCTTTTAAGCGTTATTGGTGGCCTGTTTTCTTAACAGAGAGGGGATAAATGAGAACTAACCAAGTGTAAGTGATAGATCAGCTTGTCATAAATAATGCAATAGTCATTAAAAAAACCAAAATATGAAAAACTTTCTTTTTTACTTGGTATTATTGGCCGTTGTTCAAAATGTGAATGGTCAGATTCCGTCAAGCTGTATTCAGCAGCCTGTTCTTCAGAATTATTACGACAGGGATGTCAAGCATCTGGCATTGAAAAGGATTTTCGATCTGGGCACTCCGGCCATGGATTCGATCATCATTCCGCAAAGCTACCAGGATACGATATGGCAGGGACTGGCGGCAATTTTTAACCTTACTGCATTTCCGGCAAGGGATTCTGTTTTTGATATTTATTGTATCCATCAGTATGCAAGTGATTATATTTTCTATGAGATTACTGTTACACTCGAACCTACATGTGCGTGGTATCAGCAATGGCAGAATCTTATAACAGCAACCGGGGTTCCGGCACTGGATACCCTTTTATCAACCTATGGTTTTACTGTAACCGATTTCTGGCCAATTATCAACGCAGCTGTTCTTACTACAACTCAAACGATCAATGTTAAACCTTTGTGCGACAGCATTGCAACTTTCGAAGGTGTAGTTTATTCAGAACCTGATCCCATGTCTGGTGATGGAGATAAAATTAACTACACGAAAGCAGGTTCGATCCGGTATCTGGATTTTTCAGTCGGTTACGGAGACTGCATGGCGGGTTGTGATGGATCCCGGACATACCAGTATCAGGTCAATGAAGATTGTTCGGTCCAATATTTGGGATCGTATCTCGATCCCGCCGAGGGATATACTTTTCCACCTCCGGTGAATTGTTATATAACCCTGGGTACTGAAGATGAGAAAAAGAATACCGGTTTCCGGATTTTCCCCAATCCTGCAGACAATGTTCTCAATATTGAAACAGATCTGCTATCACTGATCAATTTTTCTGTCCTCAATTCCCACGGTCAAGTCATGAAAACCGGTCTGCTCCAGGGAAAAGCAACAATTTCAACCGGTGATCTCCCGCCTGGACTTTACGTGCTTCTGTTTTACGATGTACAAGGCCGGGAGCATATGGTCAAAAAGTTCACTAAAAAGTAACCGCAAATGATGAGACCGGGTTATATTTTCTTGCCCTGCAAACGACAGCAAGGGGGCGGACAATAAAAATCCTGGTAAAGTGATATCAATGATCGAACAGACTCACAAAGTAACAAAGTAACAAAGTAACAAAGTAACACAGTAACAAAGTAACAAAGTAACAGAGTAACAAAGTAACAGAGTAACAAAGGTGAAGTGATATCAATGATCGAACAGACTCACACCCGGATAAGGATAAAGCAAGACAGACTGGCGTTGGGTGTAATTACTTCAAAAAACTGAATTGGCGTTCAAAGTGATATGCAAAAAAACAGGGATATCCTGCATGGGAAATAGAAATCACTTCCGGTTTCTGAAGTGATTCTATGGGTACATGTGGAGCCTTTATTGATAATTTTTTAATTACTGCTTATTTAACAAATAGAACCTCATTATGAACAAACTCATCACACTTTTAGGATTCGCAATTATATCAATGGTTTCGAATGCTCAAATTGATTCCACCATTTACGGTTTGAGTGTTTCATCCACGAATACAATGATGTTTTTTGTAAAAATTGATCCCGTTTCCGGTCAGGTTACCAACATATCGAACAGTCCCGTATTTGGTAGCTTTGGATACCAGGGATCGACAATTGATCCAAATCAAGGCATTTATTACAACGTAAATGACTCAATTCTGTTTGCATTTGATCTGGTATCCGGTAATCTTTTAAGAGAAATTCCCATAACGAATTTCCAGAATTCAACTTTTAATTGTATTGTCTATAACAGTCCGAACTCTGCCCTTTATGGTTTGGCTGTTGATCCTGCATCTCAGGAAATCTACCTTGGTACCATTGATCCTCTCTCCGGGGTAGTCAACATTATATCTCCAACATACGTACCTGGAATTTACAGTACGCTGGCTGGCGTTGCCGTGGATTCTCACGAAAGTATTTTTTATTATATTTCAATCGACAATCATTTTGTCGGGCTTAACATGTCAAATGGGGAGGTCATTACGAATCCGGTTATCATTGCTCCTGACGGTTCATTCGGGTCAATCGTTTACAACTGTCTGGATTCAGTTATCTATGGACTGTGCGGGGATCCATTTGTTGGCAGAAAGCTTTCAAAGATTGACCCGATCTCAGGGGTCGTAACCTATATCTCAGATTCAATAATTGCTCATTGGATAGGATCAGACAAAGCAACCATAGACCCTTTCCAGGAAATATATTATTTCAAAGCAGGAGATAGTACATTCGTTGGAGCAGACATTCACACTGGAGAAATTGTCACCAATCCGGACATAATCCCCATTCCTGGAACATTCTTCCATAATGCTTTCTTCAACCACCCATGCGATATCAGTTATCCAGTGGGAAATGATCCTGATCCGGTTGCCGGAGAGATTGTTTTATTCCCAAATCCAGTAAAAAATCAATTGAATATTAAATTTCCCGAACCTGTTCATGGAAATATTGTCATCAATGACATTAAAGGTGATTTCATCTGTTCAAAATCAATTTTTAACAGGGCTTCCATATCAATTGACATTCCGGCTTTAAAAAACGGACTCTATGTTATCAGACTTACAACATCGGGCAATATTGTTACATTGAAGTTTGTAGTGAAAAATTAGCAGCCATTAAATCATTTTGGCAATTTACTTGTTGAAACAAAATACCAGTTGGTTTATTGACGGATTTATGTTGGTGATAAGCGGTATTAAACGAAATCATGGGAAATAGAAATCACTTCTGGCTTAGATTTATATCTGCTATTTTGGATATATCAACAATCTTTTGCATTGCATCATTAAGTCAGCTGCTGATCAATAGACATACATTTATTGGGTTCGGTACTCTTTTTATCATGGTTTTTATTGGCTACTATTTTCTTTCATACCTGTTTCTGGAAGGGAGAACACCTCCCAAAATTTTAACAGGACTTAAAATCATCAGAACAGATGATAAAAAAGCATCCCCTGTCACCTTCTTAATCCGGGAAATTTTGCTCAAAGGTCTGGTTGGGATCATGACTTCCCTCTGCGTATTTGAATATATTCCGCGAAAAACAAATTCAATCGTCATTTCGGTTGACCTGATACTGGTTGTCATTCTCGCTGCAGTTTTCCTGGTGGTGTTCAAGAAAACCTGGTGGGAGTGGCTTTCCAAAACTAAAACGATCAGGGTTCAGCATGGAACTAAAATCCAGCTAACCTGTTCCTGCTTTATCTTATCAGCCTTGTACATTTCGTGCATTGTAATGGCTGTGGGTCCGTTCCTGACAGACATTCAAAATCTCCCAAACAGATTGCCCGCGCCCTATCCGAATACCAAGGAAGTTAAACAGTATGCCGGATTCATTAAAAACCAGGCAAAGGATCCCGTGGATTACCTTTTCGACTTATTTCAAAAAAATGATATCGTCGTTATCTCAGAACGCATGCATCCTGAATATTCCCAGTATGAATTCCTTTTCAAGGTAATAAATGACAAACGGTTTACCTTGGAGGTAGGCAACCTCTTCACTGAATGCGGTTCGGTGAGTTATCAGGACTCACTCGATCACTATCTGCATACTGAATATGAAACTGAGGATGCGTTGAATCGAGCAACTGCCCGTCTCCAAATCAACAGCAATGCGGTGTGGCCCATGTGGAACAATACAAACTTGTTCGACATGTTTAAAACCGTAAATACCCTGAACAACCGCCTTGTCGATAGCAATAAAATCAACTGGTATTTCACAGACCTGCCTGTGAAATGGGAAACAGCCACACATGAGACATTTATTAATAACTCCACAAGCCGGAATAGAGACAGCTTTATGGCCATGCAGGTAATTGAAAAGTACAACAAGGTTATATCCCTCCAAAGGCGACATAAGGCACTGGTAATCATGAATTCCTATCATGGATACGGACTGGCGCCAAATGGAAAACATTATTTCGGGTCAACCACCGAAAATGTGATGGAGGCCTTACCTGGCAAAGTCGTCAACGTGATGCTGAATACCATGTCGATGAAATATTTATGGGCATTCATCCCCGTTCAAAACGGGAAATGGGATGCTGCTTTTGAACTTGCCGGGAATCCTGCGAAGGGATTTGACTTTGCAACCAGTCCATTTGGTGATGATCACTTTGATGCCACATTCCTTCAGGTAAATGGACTAAATTACCAGGATGTCTTTACTGGCTTTATTTTTTATACTCCTTTAAGCAAACAATTCTGCAAGAGTGACTTTCCATTCGAGTTTGAAAACACTGAAAAAGAGTTATTGAGAAGAGGAGGATTAGTGGGTCCAGAGTATGTTGAAGTTGTTAAAAAAGAAATAGCCTACCAAAGAGCCCATCCACAAAACCCTTATACCATTAGGGGCTTAAATCTCTCTTTGGGGTACAACTTAGCCAATGGTGTGGCAATTCCTTTTTTGCTTTTCTTATGCCTGACCATAGTCTTAATTACATATTTTGTAAAAGTTAAACAATTAAATAAACTACGCCCAATAAACAGGACTTCATGTGGCACGCAGTGTCCGGCATAAACGGTTGCTGTTCTGTCAGGTACAGAATGAAAAGTGTTAAGCTTATTCATTTCATTGCAGGTTTCAACTAAAAAGAATTGATATGGACGAAAAGATGTTATGGAGTATTGTTTTCGTGTTGGTTGTAATTATTTTATGTATTGCAAAACCAAGTATTGGCCGGATTTTTCTGGGTATCTTCTATCTGATCATGGCAATCGGGATCAACATTGTTAATGCGTTTACAAATCCGCTGTCAACTGTTCAAATGGGAGAAGCTTCCCTCATTGAGTTTTACCGGACATTTTTTTCAGAAGTTGTGTCCAAGGCTCCTGTTCTCTTTATCCTTATCGTGGCATCATTTGAAATTATTATGGGATTGTTGATCCTTAATAAGCGTAAAAAAGTGAAAATAGGATTGGCCGGGACCTCAGTTTTTTTATTCCTGATCACCCCGTTTGGTTATATTCAGCTGCCCTGGTTAGGAATTGCTTTTATACAGTTGTATTTGCTGACAAAGGATTTTGATAGAACATTGATCGAAATGCTCATTTCATGGTTCCGAAGAGATAAAAAAATACAATAGGATACCGGAAGTCAGGTTATACAAAGTATCGACCATGCAGGGCAATGTTTTCTTTGATGCCATCAAACATGAAAACTACGAATGGCAGAATGTCAACGGGATGTTCATTGTTTATTGTTTATCTTTGATCGGGTTATATCCTATGCTTTAAAACCACAATTCTATGCATTTCGAACTGACAGAAGAACAGAAAATGATCCGGCAATCGGCCCGGGAATTTGCCCAGCGCGAGCTTAGCAAAGATGTACTTGAACGCGATGCCAACAGTATTTATCCCACGGAACACATAAAAACCCTGGCCGGGCTGGGGTTTCTGGGAATGAACATCGATCCGGAATGGGGAGGGGGAGGGATGGACAATGTTTCGTATGCCCTTGCACTTGAAGAGATCTCGAAGGTGGATGCGGCTGTTGCCGTGATCATGGCGGTGCACAATTCGCTCGATTGTTATGGGATTGAACAATTTGGGAACACCGTGCAGAAGGAGAAATACCTCCGGCCGCTGGCCACCGGCCAGAAGATCGGAGCCTTCCTTCTTTCGGAGCCAGAGGCCGGTTCGGATGCCACCTCCCAGCGTACCATGGCCGTGGATATGGGCGACCACTATCTTCTGAACGGCACCAAGAACTGGATCACCAGTGCCGACAAGGGATCCATTTACCTGGTCATGGCGCAAACCCGACCGGATCTGAAGCACAAAGGCATCAATGCTTTCATCGTTGACCGGCACGCACCGGGCATTTCCCTGGGACCCCATGAAGACAAGATGGGGATGCGCAGTTCCGACACCCATTCGGTGATGTTTACCGATGTAAGGGTTCCGAAAGAAGACCGCATCGGCGAAGATGGATTTGGTTTCAAGTTTGCCATGAAACTTTTAGAGGGGGGCAGGATTGGTATTGCCGCCCAGGCATTGGGCATTGCAGGCGGAGCATTTGAGCGGGCGTTGAAATATTCGAAGGAGCGCAAAGCCTTTGGCACGGAAATCATCAACCACCAGGCCATTGCATTCAAGCTGGCCGAGATGGCCACCCGTATCGAGGCCGCCCGTTGGCTGGTTTACAAGTCGGCCTGGTTGAAAGACAATCACCTTCCTTATGGCAAAGAGAGTGCCATGGCCAAGTATTATGCTGCAGAAACGGCCATGTATGTCACCACGGAAGCCGTACAGATCCATGGCGGTTACGGCTATGTGAAGGAATATCATGTGGAACGGCTAATGCGTGAAGCCAAGCTCACCCAGATCTATGAAGGAACCTCGGAAATCCAGCAGATCGTGATCTCGCGGGCATTGTTCAATGAATAGCCGGTGGTCTTTTTAAAGCCTTACAATTGTTTCCGGAATGAAATTTACCTTACGCGCATGTGCCTGCGCCTGAATGCCCATAGCCCAATGAGGAAATAGAGCAGGGTGAGGGCAGCCAGGCAGAGGATCTCGGGAATGATATCGCTGAATCCCATATCAAAAATCAATACTTTTTTAAGCGCGTTGATGGCATGCACAGGCGACATCAATCCCTGCAGGGTAAAGGGGTAGCCTGCCACTGTGAAGATTGGGGCGCCTTCCATCGGGAAGGCAGCGCCGGTAAAGAACATGAATAGCAGCAGGGGGAAGTTTCCGATGATCAGTACGTCGGTGGCATTGCGGCAGAGCGCGGCCACGATCAGGCTGAATGCAATGATGGAGACGCTGGCCAGGATGATGATGAAGAGCATCAGAAACAGGGAGCCCTGGTAATGGAACCCCATACCGATGGCCACGGCAAGGGTCAGGATGGCCGAGATCAGGCCAACACCGATCTGAACCACGCTCACTCCTGACAGGAATTCTACGGCATTCAGCTTTGACATTTTCAACCGGATGATGGTTTTGTTTTCCACCTCAGTGATGATGGCGATGGTGGCAGAAAACATCAGCATGATCACCGAAAGCACCAGTATTCCAGGCATATAGAGATCAAATTCGTTGAGGTTACCCGATAAGCCCAGCGGGGTTTCTGTTATTTTTACTGGATTGACGGTGTGCGCGGCAGGATAAATAAAACGTGCCATGAATTCGCTGCCCCAGATGGCCGTGACCATGTAGCTGATGTTGGTCAGGTCGCCGATCAGTTCAAGATTGACGGGTGTTGTATCGGAAGCGTTTTTGAGCGCTGTTAATCGCATGGTGAAATCTGCAGGGATCACGATGACGGCATCGGCCTTTTTCTCCTTAAGCATTTGCATGGCCGCTTCACGGTCGGGATTTTCTGCAACCGATATGGGGAAATTCAGTGAGTCGGACTTCATGGCGCTGATCACATGGATCATATCAGATCCAAGGTTCAGTTTAAGGGTATCACCGGAGACCCCGGCATCGCGGTTTACCACCACCAGGTCGTAATGGGGCTGGGAGGCCTCGTTGATCAGGTAGTAGATAAACACGAAGAAGGGCGCCATGGATACGGTTAGCACAAAGATCCAGAAATGGCGGACCTGTTCCTTTGTGCTTTTTACGATGACATTGAACAATTTCATGACCGAAGCTTCCTTCCTGTTAAATGAATGAATACATCCTCGAGGCTGTTTTCGCGCAGTTTCATTTCATTGATTTTCCATCCCAGATTCTTAATGGCTTCGCTGACCGCAGGAACAGCATCAAGAATATGAAGTGATTTCAGGATCAGGGTATCGTCGTGGAGATATACTTTGTCGGTGATTTTGGAAAGCAGGTCAATCAGCTCACCGGGAAGCCGGGATTCCTGTTCGTTGTCGACCGGACCAGCTTGTTTTTTCATGGATGGTTCATTCGGTAAGATCCTTCCGATCTGCAATTCGAGTATATCCCCCTCGCCGATCGTTTTTTTCAGGTTTTGCGGGGTATCGAGCATAAGCAGTTTACCATGGTCGATGATGGCGACGCGGTCTGACAGTTTTTCCGCCTCATCCATGTTATGGGTGGTGAGGAGGATGGTTTTGGTACGGGCCAATGAGGTGATGAAATCGCGTACCAGCAAACGGCTCTGGGGATCCAGTCCGGCTTCGGGTTCATCGAGGATCAGGATATCGGGGTCGTGGACCAGCGCCAGGCAGATGCTCAGCCGGCGTTTCATACCACCGGAAAGCTTGCCTGCCAGTACATTTGATTTTTCTTTCAATCCCATGAGACCGAGGAGTTCATCCGACCTCTTGCTAACAGGTTTCCCTTTCAGCCCGTACATTTCAGCCATGAAAATCATCTGTTCGCGGCAGGTCAGTTTTGGCCAGAAGATGTTTTCCTGGGGACAGTATCCCAGTTGGGATTTGATTTCCCTTTGGCGGTTGGTGCCGTTCAGATGGAATGAGATGGAACCCGACGAAGGAGGCATTAGTCCGCATATCATGCTGATCGTGGTGGTTTTGCCGGCTCCGTTGGGGCCGAGAAATCCGAAGACTTCGTTGCGGTAGATGTCGAATGAAAGGCCATCAACAGCGATGAAATCCCCGAATTTTTTCCGGAGGTCCCGGATGGTAATTATGGGTTGATGCATCTTGGCAGAATGGTTTTATCATTCAAAAATAAACCAATTTCAGAATAGTTGTCCCAAACCGATATAAAAACCGAAATCACCACGGCCAAATGCCAGGTTGAGCCGCATCCGGAGATTCTGAGAGGGGATGACATTCAGGTAGAGTCCTACACCGGCGAAATGGAGCCACACCGATTGGCCGAAGGTCATCAACGTTGGAAAGATCTTTCCTGTTCCGATAAATCCTGCCACACCAATGAATTTCCAGATGTCATAACGGATCTCAGTCTGGCCATTCAGTTCTGAATTGTTCACATATTTCCCGGGGGTATACCCCAACACTCCATCGGCATCTCCGTAGTTCGCCAGCTCATTGTACGATAAATTACCCCAACTCCCCTGATAAAAAACCCGCCAGGCCAGGGTCAGTTTTTTACTGTTCGGAAGAAGTGTATGGTAGCCATTGACGAAAGCAGTCATCACAAAATAATTGCGTGTACTTTGAAAGAACTTATCGGAATACCTGAGGTTCAGCATGGAATAGAATCCTTTGGAGGAGAAATAGATGTTATCACGGTTGTCCCATACAAAGGTTGGGGTGATGATGCTCCCGATGCTGGAACCCGTGGGTACCCCGTCATTTTCCAGGACATCAGTTCCGGTTGTATCGGTTCCGGTAAGGAGAATATTGGAGTAATTGTATTCGAGGCCGCCATAGAATCCGGCAATGATTTTACGGTAGCAGGTTGTGGAAAAGGTGAAGGTTTTTTCGTGTGCCCACACATAGCTGTCGTTGTAAATTACGGCAGTATCCCTGCCCAGCCCGAAGAATTTCTGATAAAACTGACCGTACCCGAAAGTGATGATTCCTCTCCATTTATCACGGTTCCAGTAGAAGTTCTGTTTTGCTGCAACCATCCAGCTCCCGTTGATGTTATAATAGAGGAGGGCAGCGGTGGAGGAGGTAGGAGACAGGCTGTCTTTTTTGTCGAGCCTGTACACCAGCATCGGCAATACCGCGAATCCGATTTTCGAGGAGGCGTTATAAACCGGTCCGGGAAGGATGGTGAAATTAAAATTCTTGTCGATTTTCCGGATGGTCTTTTCAATGAAGACAATGCTGTCGCCCGAAATGATCTTGTTTTGGGCAAAAACAGAAGTGGAGCAGGCGATGAGCGATAGAAGCGAAATTGAAAAACGGGTCATGAAAATTACTTTTCAAGGCAAAAATAGGGAAACATTCCTGTTGATTGTTCAATCTTTTTACCTTTGGAATGAATATGATCAATCTTTGAACCATGAATTTTCAAATTCCTAAAGCAAATACATTCTGGAGTTATATCCTGCTTGGGCTGGTGATTTTTACCATCTTCCTGGTACCCATATTCCCCATGTCCTGGCATCGTCACCTCTACAGCATTCTGTATTCGCTGGTTTTCATTGCCACGGTGATCACAACCGACAGGAACAGGAAGAAGTTTTTATTCCTTGCCATTGCCGCCGCGGTGATACAGTGGGTATCAGTTATTTTCAGGTTCTCCTCAATTTTTGGAATTTCTGCCATTGCAAACCTGGTCTTTTTCACCCTCAGTGTCGGCAGCGCCATCCGTCAGGTGGCCAGCGCCAAGGATGTAACGGTAAGGGTGATCCTTGAATCGATCATAGGCTATCTGCTGGTAGGACTCATTTTCTCAATGTTCGTCTCCTTAATCATGGCTTTTGATAATGGAGCTTTCAGTTTTTCGAAAATTGATTTAAATGATCCGTCTCATCCTTCGCGTTTAAGTGAATTTATCTATTTCAGTTTCATCACCATGTGTACGGTTGGATATGGGGATGTGGTGCCCCTGGAACCCTATTCCCGTTCTCTCACGGTGCTGATCTGCGTAACGGGGCAATTGTACATCGCGGTGATCATTGCCCTGTTGGTCGGAAAATATTCAGCGGAGCGATCGCGTAAATCGCCATGATTTTATCCTTCGTGATTGGCAGTAAGCATTACCGGTACAAGATGTTCATAAATACCAATTGTTACCCATAAATATCCGATAGATGAAAAAAGTTTTAATCCTGTTGTTGTTCAGTATTATGGCATGGAGTGCCCAGTGCCAGTTCCTGATCAGAAAGGTCATCAAGAGCCAGAAAGCCAATGAACAGGAGAAAAACCAGACGGTTTCGCATCCGCTGGATTCGGCTGTTTATAAAACCTATCATCATGTGAAATATGCTGACCTTCCGGAAGAGGTGAAAATGCTGATGGACAGCCTTAAATGCGGAAAGATAGATGCAGTTCCCGGTGAGCAGAATACTCAAAAAACCAATATGGACTATGGCTATTCGATCGACCTGAATGATGATGGAGAGCCTGAATATGTTTTCTGTTGCCTCCAGTTTCCGCATGGTCCCTGCAATGCCAATATTTTTGCCCGGCTGGATGGAAGATGGAAACTCATTGCTGTCAATTTCGACGGATTTTCAAATGAAGATCCCATGGTGAATATCCAGGTACTCAAAACACGGCATAAAGGATTTCATGATCTCTTTCAGCACGAACAGGTGATGGAGTTTGAAGGGGGAGTTTACAGGGGGAGGTGAGGCTGTATTTACGATTTACGATATACCTGCCTGACCGGCAGGCAGGCGATATACGATTTGATTTTTGGGTTTGATATTTTCAATTTTTCTTTCCTGTTTAGCTGATGGATCTTCGGGATTGGATTAGAATTTCAGGTGCCACCGAACACAATCTGCGTTCGGTGAATGTGGATATTCCTAAAAACAAACTTGTCGTTGTGACGGGTGTTTCAGGATCGGGAAAATCGTCGCTGGTGTTTGATGTGTTGTACCGGGAGGCTGAAAGCCGGTATTTTGGTTCTTTTTCGGCTCATGCTCGGCAGTTTTTAGGGAAGATGAAGCGGCCGGAGGTGGAGATGATCACCGGGATTTCGCCGGCTATTGCAGTCGGGCAGCAACCGTTGTCGGCCAGCCAGCGTTCGACGGTGGGGACCATCACCGGGATATACGATTATCTGCGGCTTTTATTTGCAAGGATTGGCATTGCAGATTATGGATCTCAGACGGTCAAGGTGAACCGAAGCCTTTTTTCCTTTAATTCGCCTGAAGGCGCCTGCCCTGTTTGCAAAGGGCTTGGTGTGGAAGACTTTTTAGATCCGGAACTCCTGATTGATGATCCGGCGAAGACCCTTCGCGAAGGAGCATTGGTCATCACCACTCCGAATGGCTATATCATCTATTCGCAGGTAACCATGGAGGTGCTGGATCGTGTATGCAGATCGGAGGGTTTTCACGTGGATATTCCATGGCGTGAACTGACCCCGGAGCAGCAGCACATTGTGTTGTATGGCAGTGAAAAGATCGAGATCCCTTATGGGAAGCACCCTCTCGAATCGCGCATGAAGTGGAGCGGGATCACGGCAAAACCGAGGGAGATGGGGTATTATAAAGGAATTATCCCGGTGATGGAAAACATCCTGAAACGCGACCGGAACAAGAATATCCTTCGCTTCGTCCGTTCGGGAAAATGTTCTGCATGCAAGGGAAGCCGGCTCAATGAAAAGGCGCTTGCCGTAAGGATCGGAAACCGGAATATAGCCGAACTGGCATCGTTGGAAATGCAGGCTTTACAGAAGGAGCTAATTGTCATTCCGATACCGGATGCACTTTTCACCATCGCGCAGCCCGTGATTGAAAAAATTTCGCAGCGCATCGAAATGTTGAAGCGACTTGGATTGGGGTATCTTGCCACCGACCGCCAATCAAACACGCTTTCGGGTGGCGAATCACGGCGGTTGAGGTTATCTTCACTGGCTGGTACTGATTTGTCGGGATTGCTATATATCTTCGATGAACCTTCGGTGGGATTGCACCCTCACGACACAGCGCAACTCATTGAAGTGCTCAAAGAGCTGTGTGACCAGGGGAATACGGTGGTGGTGGTGGAGCATGATGAAGAATTTCTGCGTCATGCTGACTGGCTGGTCGACATTGGTCCCGGGCCAGGAGTTCATGGAGGTGAACTGTTACTGAATGGTACTGTTGCGGAGTTGCTGCAACTTCCGGCTGAAAAGACCCGGAAGAGCAGGACACTCTCGTTTTACACGGGCAGAGAGATCGTTCCTGTTCCTGCTCATCGCCGCAGCGGTAAAGGAATACTTGAAATTGAAGGAGCTGCTGAAAATAACCTCAGGGAGGTCAATGCGACATTTTTACTGGAAGCCATGAATGTGGTGACCGGAGTTTCGGGCGCCGGAAAGTCGTCGCTGGTTCATCTTGTGTTGGGAAATTTCCTCAGAAACCGGTTGCAGGAAACCCATGAGGTTACCGGGAAATGCAGGCAAATCAGGGGATGGGAGGGGATCAGAAAGGTGATTGAAATTGACCAGCAACCGATTGGTCGTACTCCCAGAAGCAACCCTGCCACCTATACCGGTTTGTTTGATCCTGTGCGGGATCTTTATGCCGATCAGCCCCTGGCAATGGTGAAGGGGTATGACAAAAGCCACTTTTCATTCAATACGCCGGGCGGCCGCTGTGAAGCCTGCCAGGGAGCAGGATATCAGCAGATCGGGATGCATTTCATGGGAAATGTGGAGATCCTTTGTGAAACCTGCAACGGGCGTCGCTTTGACGAAGCAACCCTCGAGGTAACTTACCGGGGAAAAAGTATCTTTGATGTGCTTGAGATGCCTGTTG
>Ga0247841_10008602_pt1 | contig 14620 bp, 17 predicted proteins | sample LaCruzMarch2015__2_FD_192410 | JGI IMG/M metagenome (GOLD analysis project Ga0247841, IMG submission 192410) | Freshwater microbial communities from meromictic Lake La Cruz, Castile-La Mancha, Spain - LaCruzMarch2015_18m | ecosystem: Environmental > Aquatic > Freshwater > Lake | place: Spain...
TAGATTTTTATCCTCCTTTCTATCGAAAAAATTTTGTTTATATTACCACACAAAATTTTCAAATGTTGAAACAAGTTGCACGATTTAATATTGCGCAAAATCGAAAATCTTAAATAATACGAAATAAAGCAAAATAAATAATATAAATATATATTACTTATGGCAGTAGAAGTGAGGCACAGAAAATATGCGATATTAAAACTATATGTAGATGAAACAAATCAAGAATTGGTAGAACTATATAAAAATCATATTGAAAAACATAATGAATCGATGCGAACAAACTATTATCCAAATTCAGGATTTGATATTTTTATACCAAATGAAACTATTTTTGATATACCTTTCAATACATATATGATAAACATAAAAATAAAAGCAGAAATGTTTTATTTTGATGGTATGTATATAGAACCTTGTGCTTATTATATTTATCCTCGTTCAAGTATTTCAAAAACTCCACTTATGTTATCAAATCATGTAGGTGTCATTGATTCTGGTTATCGAGGTTGGTTAATTGCTGCATTAAGATGGTTAAATGAAATATCCACAAAAACCATAAATGAAAATGATGAATATATCATTAACAAACACACTAGATTATTGCAAATATGTCATCCAACATTATGTCCGATTTTTATAGAAATGGTAAAAGAAAATGAACTATCGGATAGTGAACGAAAAGATGGTGGCTTTGGATCTACTGGATTATAATAAATCATTGTATAATTCATTTAGTTGTTGAAATTTTATTTTTGCTTCATCTTCTAAAATAGGAGCAAGTCGGTTCGAATAATCTGTGATAAATAATTGATCTTCAATATACTTAAATATACGATTTTCAAATACATTACTTGCATGTTGAATCGAATTCACATAATCGGTTTCTTCGTGCATCATTTGATATATAATACATCGCTCCACGTCATAAGCTGCTAATAAATCCGCTTCCCTTACAATATGATAAGCCATATTATATGAATTTAATTCAGGATATCCTTTTTTTTTTACAGTTGAATAGGACATCCTCGAAATAATTTGATTCATGACACATAATTCTTCTTCTTTTACATAAGGAGTTAAATAATGATTCATTCTTTGTATACCCTCGTGTTCATTCATATATTTTTTGTCACACATGTCATGTAATATGGCAGAACACATAATAATATCTTTTTGATCTTTTAGATAAGGATGTTTATTCAATTCATCTTTATAAATTTCATTTGCAAAATGATAAACTTCCATACTATGTCTTAATGCATGCGATTCATCAATATTTAATAATTTACTTGTTTTTATTACATAATTAAAAGCATAATTAATAACTGAAAAAAGCCTCATTATATTATTTATAATTATTTTTTTAAATGATTATAAATTAATTGTTCTCTAATCTAAGATAACATAGATAATAATTAATATTCAGAATAAGGAACATTGTTTCCACCACGATCTCTTAAATAATTATACTGGTCAACGGTCATACATGCGCAGCCCATACTATTTGAATAAGTATTTGGGCAACAACTTGGTTTAAAAGGGGTGGTTTGAAACATGTTTAACTCACCTTTTGGTAATGGAATTGGTTGAGCTTTTCTGTCCCAAATTGCTTGCACCCCTTTATCGGGTTTTTGACCAGCTTTATAAGTTAATGTTGGCATGTTCCAACTAGACGTTGAACGAATTACGGTATCATTTTTTTTAAATTTTGCAAACTCTGGCATATAAGCACCATTATTCGCGGAAACAAACCCTTCTTTCATTTTTGTAAGCATTGCAAAACCTTCGGCCATACTAATTTTAGAACAAGAACATAATAGATGTCCCCATAATATCCATGCAACGACAACAATTAAAAGAAGAATTTCTAGTCTAAATGTAAATTTTTTTGATCCAATCGAAATAGAAGTATTCATATTATACATATTTCATAGATAATATTTTTATTGAACGTATTATAAATCGATAAAAGAATTGTAGTCGTCAAATACTTGGGTTCCTTTTGTAAATTTGTTAGAATAAGTTAGTAAATGATAGAAAAGATGACCGTTTTTATCTAAAGTTTCTTTATTTTTGAATTCTAAAGAATTGCTATTTGATAAATGTGATCCATCGAATTCAACTACTCCATAAACAATATCTTCCCCTATTTTATCTCCTACATTTACTTGTTCAATCGGGATTAATCCATTTTGATTATTAAAAAGAGTGCCTTTGATAAATCCATTACATAATTTGTGTATATTTTCTTTATAACGCACAATTTCCATAAATCCAGCTTCATTAATAAATGGTCTTTGTAAAATATTTTCTAGTTTCGTTTCGTAAATTTCATCCCAATCTGTAAATACCATATTGTTGATCACAATTAGTTTGGAAGTCGTATTTAAACAATATAAATAAGGTTCTAAATAGGGAATAGGAACTCGATCTGGATGTAACCGAACAGGTATCCACTTATCTTTATATTTTAAAATATGCGAACCACTAACAATAATATTATTCAATTTATACATGGTTAATCCTTTTGCATTCACCCTTATTTTCGCAGTAACTTTAGAATTATTATATAAAACTTGTCCCACTTTTATATTTTCTATTGTTTGATAACTACCGTTATTCATTTTTAAAAGTGTGTTTTTATCAAAACAACTAGGAACTCCAGGAACGCCTTCGGTTTGAATATGTAAAACTTCAGTCATAAATAACACAATAATGGTCAAAGGAACTGAAATAGCCACAAAAATTAATGTATTTGCAGCAGCTACTGGAAAAGTGAATGGAACTAACCATAAAGAAACAATAATAGCAGCAAATATAATCAATAAAACAATAATCATTTCGCAAATGGCTCCCATAAGTGCCTTTAAAGTATAATAACTTCCTAAACTAGTATATAATGCAGCAGTTAAAATGCCTTGAACTTTATTCAACATATCTTTAAGTCCGATGAATATTACTTGTAAAGGAATCAACATATTCAAAATTCGACTTAAAATCTCTTCTGCAATTTTTCGCATATCTTCTCTTAATTTATTTATAACATCACGAATTGTATTGATTGCTTTTTGTATTTGGTCAAAAACAGTGGTTAAAAAATTAATCAAAAAAGTAAATGGTTGAAGTGCAAATCCAGTAATATTAGCTAAAACATTTTGAATGCAATAATTGAAATTTTCACCAGTATAATCCGTAATGGATTGATCATTTGGTTTATTAATAAATCCAGCAAAAGGAATAATATTTGGATTACATCTTTGATTTGACCAATCATCTTTAATAGCTTGAGCATTTGTCATTGCAACACAATATAAGTAAACTAATGTTACAAACAAGGTTACTATCATAAATAATACTACTGAAGATCCGTAAAGATCAAAATATCCTAACTTGTCATATAATTTATTTATTTTATTAGCAGAATTTAATAAATCTTTGTCTGGAATATCATTCATATATAGTAATATGATAATAATCAATTATGTAAAAACATATTTTTATTTATTATTTTGTTATTTTGTTTTATTATATTATATTATTTATTGGATTTGTTAGACAGTCATCTTCCCAATCCCAAAATAAGTGATTTCCTATTTGTATTTTATTATCAGTAGTTATTAAAGAAGAGTAATATTCAATTTTTACATTTTCTTCTTTGATTGCTTCTTTTGAATGTTGCACTTTTATAAATTTTTTTAAAAGCTTATCATAAATAAAATGACTACCTGTTACATAAATATATTCATCATTTATTCCTCCTTTTATTTTATATAAAGGTTCGCCACTATTATCAATCTTCATAACTGCAAATACTTTCCCCCCATTTTCTAAAATAGAACCTAAAGGTAGATCTTTGATAAAAAATGTTTTTCCATTTTTTATTTTAATTTTTGTTTCTGGGTGAAAACAACCTAATGCTTGAACCATTTGACCAGGTGGTCCTGCCCATGCACTTTGCATTGTTTTTACGGAACCATCCATCATATACATCAATGTTACCATAATACCAATGACTTTTCCTACCAAATCTTTTAATCCGATCATAATAACTTGAAATTCTGTAACAATATTACTAAAAACAGCAAAGATATTTTGAACGATGCTTGTAATAAAATCTCTAACAAAACTTAACATTCCTCGAATACCATTTAAATTATCTAAAAATTGACTACTAGAAGAATTTAAACTGTTTAATAAGTAAGTAAAAGGTTGTAATAAATACCCCATTAAATTAATTTGAGTATTTTGAATACAATAGGTAAAGTCTTCACTTATGTTATCAGATAAGGGCATATACAATGGATTACAACGGTATTCAGGCCAGTTTTTTTTAATATCAATTAATGCTGTAAAATAATACATTGCTAATACCTGTGCAACAAACCCTAAATTTACGTATATATAATTAATCCAATTTTGACCCGTAGGCATAACTTATATTAATAATATATTTTTTTACTTCTTTTGAAACCTTTTTCTTCGATTTATCTTTTTACTCTTTTTGCCTTTTTTTGAATTTTTCCTTTTACTTTTTTTACCACCGCTATAACAACCCCATTTGACTCCTCCTTTTTTTCTCCTTGCGCCTGCTTTTTGAGTAGCACTTACTTGTGCAGTGCAACTTGCGCCTTGACCTAAACAAGAATCATAATTACTATCTGTAGATGTTTTTGCACCTAGTGCAGTTGTTCCTGTTATATTTCCATTGACTGATTGATCTGGACCTCCAGTTTCAGGGTAAATAACTTGCATGGTTGGAACAGTTATGGTAGATGATGCACCTCCTCTCCTTTTTTTTGACCTTGTCCTTCTATTTGACCTTGTCCTTCTATTTGACCCACCATCTCTTCTCTTGATGATTTGTTGCATATTTGCTCCACCATGCGCGGTGCCGATTAAAGATGTTTGTTGTTTTATATTTGCATTCGAAATAGCGATTCCCGCGGTTCTCGCGCTATTTGATCCTTCTGGAAATGGTTTCAATGTTGGTTGGATAACTCCAGGAACAGGTGTGCTCATATATATAATAATAATATAATAAATATTATTATTATTTAAAAATAGCATTTTATCATCTTATATATGGACGACAACGCACGACTTCAATTAAACAAAATGTTAACAGCAAACAATGTGTTAGATCAAACCGAATTAATACGCAATCTTAAACATAGTCATGTTTTGAGAACAGATATTAATAATCTTATTATGTTAAAAAGTAAATATTTATTTGATCCAGATCAATTAAATTTAGAAGCGATGCAAGAATGTAATTTTTTATTTACTTATTACACGGATATTTATAATAAAATTCGAAAAGACGAAATTGATTTAAAAATATTATTAAATTTCTTGGATGTCCTTAAACAAATCGAAGATGGTGAATTAGATCAACACGAAGGATCTTTTGTCATTGGAACACTTTTAAAAAAAATTTATGTAGATAGTGCATTAAGAAAAGCTGAAAAAATAAACAAAGAACAAGATCAAATAAAAGAAGATGATAAAGAAGATAAAATCATTAAACCTCAAGTTAAAATCGCATGGAAAGAATATAAACAAATGCAAAGGAAATAAATTATATAAATTATATAAATATTTTATTATTATAGTAAATATTTATGATCGGTCTTAATAATATTCATCAAGCGATCAACCTTTAATATTTTCTCATTTTTTAAAATAATAGCAGTTTGATAAATTAAATTTTTAGATCTTTTCAAAATAATTTTAGACATTTCATAAGCATCATGAATAATATCCGCAACTTCATCATCTATTTTTTGTTTATATTTATCACTATAATGAGGATAAATAATTTTTTTTCCCATACCATAATAAATAACCATTTTTTCAGCTAATTTAAACGCTTCTTCAAAATCATTAATAGCTCCCGTTGTTACAGAAACATCATAAAATATTTCTTCGGCGATTCTACCCGCTAATAAGATCATTAAATGTTCAAATAAAGATTCGCGAGTATAAATGCTAGAAGTAGATGTTTCAAACATTGTATATCCTGGACTTTTAGGTGCAGACAAATTAATAACTACTTTACTTACTTTGGAATGATGTTTTGAAAAAATTCCAACAATGGCGTGCCCCATTTCATGAATCGCGATGCGTTCAATAATATCCATACTAAATTGATGTTCACTAGGCTGCCATCCAACCATCATTTTATTCATCACTAAATCAATATCCTCATATTCAATTAAAACTCGATTGTCGCGTAATGCATTCAACATGGCTTCATTCAATAAATTTTCAATTTGAGATCCAGATAAACCAGCGGTTATATCGACTAAATCATTAATGTTAATTCCATGTTCGTTATAAGGTTTTCCTTTTAGGTGGATTTGGATAATGGCGGATCTTGTTACATTATCAGGAAGTCCGATAAATATTTTTTTATCAACTCTTCCAGGTCTTAATAATGCAGGATCTAACAAGTCAATACGATTTGTGGCTCCAATTAAAAATATACCAGACGTAGTTTTAAAACCATCTAACTGAATTAATAATTCATTTAATGTATTATCTCGTTCAGAAGACGATGATTCCCCATCCGTTGAACGTTTTCTTCCAATTGCATCAATTTCGTCAATAAAAATAACACAAGGACTATTTTCTTTTGCCAGTTTAAATAGTTCTCTTACACGGGTTTGACCTACACCAACATATTTTTCTTGAAATTGAGACCCTGAAACTGGTATAAATGCAGTATTGGTCTCTCCAGCAAATCCTTTTGCAATCATTGTTTTTCCGTTTCCAGGAGGACCTTCTAAAATAATGCCTTTAGGTATTCTTACATTAAAAGGAATGTATTTTTCATAGTTATTCAAAATATCAATACACTGATGCAATTCTGATTTTATATTATGATATCCTCCAATATCTGAAAAAGAAAAATTAAAATTTCGTATTACTTCAAAGTTTTCACTTTTTTTACTTTTTGAATTTAAATTTGAATAACGGACTGGATTTCCGTAAATGTCATAATATTCCGAGTTTTTATCGTTTTCATTTTCATCTAAAGTTAGACTTTTTGAATTTTTTTGCGTATAATTTCTAAATCGCATTAATGTAGTATCATTGTAATCTGGAAAACTACCAAATTTATTTTCTCCTAAAATAGAATTTGTTTGAATCGTGATATTTTTAGAATTTAATTTTTTAATATAATTTTCATAATAATTTTGTCCATAAGGACCGTAATTTTTTTTATAAGAAATATGTGTATTTATAAAAGTAGGAAAATAATAATAAAAACTATTCACTAAAAAAATGCTGCTATACCCAAAAAAATAAATAACGTAAAATAACATTATACTTATTGAATATATAATTTTTTTTTTGTTATATTTTATTATCATTTTAATTATTATAAACAACATGCCTATAAACAAAGTTGTAAAGTTTAAAGATTTAGAGATAGATAATTTATGTTTAGAAAAATTAAAGTTAGAAGATATAACAACTATTGAATACCATTTAACACCAAATCAAAAATCAGCAATTAAAAAAATAATGCGTTATTTAAGTATATTAAAAAAAATAAATGATCCCGTTATTAAAAGTTTAGTAAAAAAAATTACTTTTTATATTTATCTTATTTTAAAAAGGTTAGATTTATCTCTTTGCTTAAATGATGTAAAAGACGAAACTAAATCAACGCAAAAAATGATAGAAGGGACTCCTAGTTTTATAAATAAAGATAAAATAAATGAAATGTGTCTAAAAGATGATGAAGTAAAATTAGATTCGGAATTTTTAGTTGATATTTTTAAAAATTATTTGTTAGAAAAAATAAATAATAAATGTGATTATGACAAATATGTAATGAAATTAAAAAAATACTTGAATTGTCTATAAATAACATTGTTGTTATTCTAAATATTTTTTTAATCGAAAAAATATTTTACTTAATAATTTTGCAAAAATATGTTTTTGTAATTTATTCGATTGACTATCTAAGTCTTGATAAAATAACAATACAGAAATCGTGTTATTAATGATCTCTATATTTATTTCTAGATTGGAAATTTTAATTTCCTTTATATCTAAATCGGACGATGGTAAACTATTTCCAACAATTTGAAATTTTTTTGGATGTTGAATATTCGTTTTATTTAATAGATGTAACTTACAACGAACTGCATCATTATTTTGAAAGAATTCTTTCATACTTGAACCAAAATTTAATACATAACTAACATCATCCATACCATCAACATTATTGATCTGATAAGATTCAATAATATCTTGATTTAAAAAATTTAACAACTGATAAAATTCTCCATTGGTAATAATATTTTCAATATTTGCGTTTGAATTCAATGTGCTAGAAAAATGTATTTTGAATACATTTAAATTATTACATTCAATAATAATATTTTTCTCGTTAGAAATTTGTTTAAACATCTAAATTATACTATATATCTAGAAAAAATTATATAATTCTATTATTATTTAAATATTTGTTACTTAAATAAACTAACAAAGTCTATGTCATTCATTTGTGTAATTGTAGAATCACCTGCAAAATGTAAAAAAATCGAATCTTATTTAGGAAATGGCTATAAATGTATTGCGTCTTATGGTCATTTACGAGAATTAAAAAGTCTACAACAACTTGAAGATATGGAACCCAAATATTCCATTATTAATGAAGAAATCAAATTAAAACATATTGAAAAAATGCGTGTAGAAATTTCCAAGTCGACAGAAGTGATTTTAGCTACGGACGATGACCGTGAAGGTGAAGCCATTGCATGGCACATTTGTCAACTGTTTGATTTACCAGTTGAAAATACCAAAAGAATTATATTTCACGAAATCACCGAAACTGCTTTAAAAAATGCTCTAACAAATCCTAGAATGATAAATATAAATCTTGTAAAGGCTCAACAATGTCGGCAAATATTAGATTTGTTAGTAGGTTTTCAAATTACTCCTATTATTTGGAATTATATTTGTAAAAATCATTGTAATAGTTTGTCTGCTGGTAGATGTCAAACACCTACCTTGAAATTAGTTTATGACAATTATTTAGAAATCAAGAATCAAAAATCAGAACTTACTTATCATATTGTTGGTTATTTTACTTCCCAAATTATACCATTTGATTTAAAAAAGATTTTTGAAAAAGAAGACGATGTTGTTGATTTTTTAGAAAATTCATTAAATCATGATCATGTATTTTCAGTTTCAGAACCAGAAAAAACATTTATAAATCCACCCGAACCTTTAATCACTTCTTCTTTACAGCAACTTGCTAGCAATGATTTACATTTATCACCTAAAGAAACGATGAAATATGCACAACAATTATATGAAAATGGTTATATTACCTATATGAGAACCGATTCTAAGATCTACGCAGAAGAATTTATTCAACATTCCAAAGAATTTATTTTAAGAGAATATAACGATATTAAATATTTTCATGAAAAGGTAGATAAAGAAAAAACAAAATCTGCAAATGCTAAAACACAAGATGCACATGAAGCAATTCGACCAGTGTCACTATTTGTAAAAATTACTGATTTAGGAGATAAAATAGATTCCAAAGCTGTAAAATTATACAATCTTATATGGAAAAGAACCTTGGAAAGTTGTATGAGTCCAGCAGTTGCTTATCAAATTTATGCAACCATCACTGGATATGATGATTATAATTTCAATTATAAAAGCGAACAGTTATTGTTTGCAGGGTGGAAAATTGTTTCAAATAAAATAGAGGACAATAAAATATATCATTATTTAAGAACGATAAAACAAGGAACTATTTTAAACTATAAAAAAATGATGTCCAATGTATCTATCAAAAATATGAAAGGTCATTATAGTGAAGCTAGATTGATTCATTTGTTAGAAGAAAAAGGAATCGGTCGTCCATCCACTTTTTCAATGTTAATTGATAAAATTCAAGAGCGAGGTTATGTTGCGAAAGAAAATATAAAAGGAACAACTATTTTATATAAAGAATACATGTTAGAAGGTGAGGAACTCTATGAAACCGAAAAAGAAAAGGTTTTTGGAAATGAAAACGGTAAATTAGTAATACAACCTCTCGGAATATTAGTAATTGAATTTTTAATAAAACATTTTAATGACTTATTTGAATATGATTATACAAAAAAAATGGAAGATGAATTAGATTTAATTTCGCAAGGTGAAAAGGAATATAAACTTTTATGTAAACAATGTGACGAAAAAATAAAATATCTAACAAATAAAATATCTAACGAAGGACAAGTAGAAGGAGAAGCACTAGAAAAAACAAAATATGAAATTGTCATTGATAAAAACCATTCTTATATCATTGGAAAATATGGTCCTATTATTAAAAAAACAGAAGATAAATCAAATAAGGTTTCCTTTTTAAAAGTTAATAAAAATATCGATTTAAAACGTATGGAAAATGGTGAATATAAATTGAATGATTTGTTAGAAGAAGTCGAATGTAAAGAGAAATGTATAGGTAAATATCAAGGCGAAGATCTTATTATAAAGAATGGTAAATATGGCATTTATGTATCATGGGGAATAAACAAAAAATCGTTACAAGAATTCGGAAATAAATCAATTCATTCTTTTGAATATCCTGAAATATTACGATTTTTAGAAAAAGATACATTATTAAATAATGATTGTCCTCTAGGGATTGTTAGAAAAATAAATGATGAGATCAGTATTCGAAATGGAAAATATGGTGATTATATTTTTTATAAAAATAAAAAAATGAAAAAACCACAATTTTTAAAATTAACTGGATTTCCAGGTGATTATAAAAAGGTAAATATTCATGTCTTTTTAGAGTGGTTTACAAAAACACACAAAATATAATTTTTATTTTCTATTTATTTACCACAAAACATTTTAATATTCGAAGTGCGTTCAATTTGATTTGTTAACAATGTAAATTCTAACATAATGGACCAATCAAAAGATGCAAAGTTAACCAATATTCCATTATGATAACGAATTCTAAATCGTAAACGGCGTATTCTATCTGCAGGAGGATCAAACCATTTATAAGGAATATGATCATCATCAAACCATTGAGAAATAGGAGTCGTAGGAACTGCAATTTTCGCAAAAGCGCTATTTACAACACCATTTGTTTGGTTTGTTTCGATAGTAAATTTAGTCAAGCTATATGGAGTAGTTTCATCAATGCAATTCAAACCATCTAATTCTAAATAAATATAAGCAGGACCCATAAAATTAATTTTATAAACTGCTTCAATAAAATGAACCTTTGCTCCTGGATAAGGAGATGGTGTTATCCAAATTCCATTATCTCCTGGTTTTAATACATTTCCATAATAAAATCGATATTGATTTACATTAATAGCGGTGGTCGAATTCTCAGAACAACGAGTAAAACCAATGTAAGAAGGCAATCCCCAATTTGCAAAACTATAAATCTCTTTACCGTTACCATAAGAACATAATGTTCTAGCAGCTACTGTAGCAGCCTGATAAAATTCAGAGTCATTTGGAAATTCAAACCCAGAATTTCTATTTCCAAAAAATAATTTTTGTTGGACTGAATTATAAACTACTACAAAATCAGTATATTCATTAAATAAAGTCAAAGCATAATTATATTCGGAATTTTCTGTAAAAAACTTAACTAAATAATTAGTAACCGATTCATTCATTTTATTTGTCAATTCGGTAGCCATTTGAGTTGGATTGTAAAATCCAGGCTCAATTTGTAAAAGAAAATCATTTGCATAATTATTGATACTAAGAGCTTGATAAATGGCAACTAACAATGGATCTGTTACATTATTTTTGGATGGATTATAAACATCAGTCATCCTGAATAAAAAGATTAAATTATAATTTTCTTTAGAAAAAACGTTATAGTTTGCAGGAAAAGACCATTGACTTAATTTTACTGTTTGAACATTGACATAGTCTTGAGGTAGTTCAATTTCAAAAAACGAGGAAGAAGGATATTTTACAATGTCTCGATCTTCTGAACTAATTGAAACATATTTTTTTTGACAAATATAAGTATTTGCATTAGGTATTAACGAACGATTATTATGTAAATTATTACTTAAATTCATAATATAAATACATTATTATTGTTTTTATATAAAAATAATTATAATATATTTATTCATAAAGAATGTCAGGAGCTAATTATAATGGAAAACAACCTAATAACACTGCTTATGTTAAAAATTTTGTAGAAGGTAATCCATTTGATATTTGGACGCTAGATAGTGTTAATAATATAGAGGTAATTACTCCAACACCATCTTTAACTGATGTTTATATACCTGGAAATTTATATATTTCTGGAGAAATTATACATATTCCACCAATAAATGCAATAAATCGACAAGAACAATCCGTAAATTCAACAAATTATTCTGAGTTATCGAATAACGAAATCATTCCTTTGTTAATAAAACAAATTCAAGAATTACAAGAACAAGTAAGACATTTAGTAAATATTTCAAAAAATGAATCTCCTTAAAATTATGTATATGAATAATATATAAACCATGATTGATGAAAATTTATTTAAAAATATTATAAATATAAGTTATGCCTTTTTAATTGCTGGTTTATTTGTCATTTTATGCACTGTAGGAACTCATACAGAAAATGCGGTTATCGGAACGATTGCTGGGTATGCTTCTGCTACATGCGCAACTATTTTGTTAGCTGGGTTAACTTATACAATCATATTAACTGGAAATAAAAAACCACAATGGTCTGATATTCTCACAATTTTGATTCCATTTATTTTATTATTTTTCATTTTTGGTTTTTCTTTAGCTTTAGTAAGTGTTTATTTTGATAACATTTCACAAGACAAAGTAAGTGACTATTATGGGATGTTTTCATACATGTCTGTATTATTTATTTTTGTTCAAGTATATATATTTTATTCTGCCACTTCACAAAAATTATTTCAAGAATCTGGATCTATTAGTCGTCTAACAAGTGTGAAACTGTTATTACTATCTCTCATTAACATGTTAATTTTAATTAGTTTAGGACTTACTTTAAAATACTTTTCTACAGATGGTTAAAACAGACGAGCTGTTAAAACAGATCAGCTATTAAACTGTTAAAAATTTATAGGTAACTCCATAATTTATATCCGTCTCCCAAATTCCAGATATTTTAAGAATGAATGCATTATGTATATTTTCTTGTGAATCTGAAAATACTTTTATATTCCCATTGCGCATTTGTTCATAAATTTTAAAAACATGAATTTTATTTTTATTTTTCATTTTTTTTAGAATGCTTTCTTCAATCCATTTTATCTTTTCGATTAATTCTTTATGTGAATGGATGTCAAAGTTACATCTATATTTATTATAATATTTTTCAATAAAAACATTTTGAAAAGGAATCATTAAATAAATACCATTCATTACAAAAATTTCATTTGAATATAAAATACGTATAAACGTGCCATCAGTCATAATATTATTTTTTATAGGATCACAAAAATAAATAAAATCTTTATTATATTGATCTATTTTTTTTACAATATTCATTCTTTTATACTAAAAAATTATTCTTAATTAGTTTTATAATCTATTAGTTATAAAAATAAATAAAGAATGTAAAATATGTTATATAAAGATGAAATTTTTAGATACACATTTTGAAGATTATATTCATTCTGCTGAGAAAAAAAATTTACACATAAAAATAGACAAAATATTTAATAAATTTCCAAATAAAATAAATGAACTGCAAAACATTATTTTTTATGGTGCAAGTGGAGTGGGAAAATATACATTAATGTTGAAGGCTATAAAAAAATATAGTGTGTCGGAGCTAAAATATGAAAAAAAAATAAGTGTTTTGTTTAATAAACAACCTTTTTTTTTAAAAATTAGTGATATCCATTATGAAATTGATATGTCTTTATTAGGTTGTAATTCAAAATTATTGTGGCATGAATTATACCAGCAAATTGTAGACATTATTTCAGCAAAAAATGATAAATATGGTATTATTGTTTGTAAATATTTTCACGATATTCATAGCGAATTGTTAGAAAATTTTTATAGTTATATGCAACAAAATAATCAATTTATTCGTATTACATTTATTTTGTTAACACAAGAAATATCCTTTATTCCGGATAATATTTTAAATTCTTGTGAAATTATTACCATTAGTCGTCCAAGTAAATCAGTATATTCAAAATGCATTCAACCTATTTGTAAAAATATTAAATTAGAAAGTATTAACAATATTAAAAATTTATCAACTTCTATTACTGATCTCATGAATCCTCATAAAATTATTTGTGATAAAATAATTTCGGAAATGTTAGTATATAACGATATTAAGTTTTTAAAATTTAGAGATTTACTTTATGATATTTTCATATATCATTTAGATATTACAAATTGTATATGGTATATTATAGAAGAATTAATTAATAAAAATAAAATTAAAGATTGTTATTTATCTCCACTCATGGTAAAAACGTATCAATTTTTACAATATTACAACAATAATTATCGTCCAATTTATCACTTAGAGAGTTATTTATTTTATTTAGTAAGCATTATCCATGAATACGGAAAAAGCATGTAAAATATTAGAAATAAAT
>Ga0247841_10008604_pt1 | contig 14619 bp, 10 predicted proteins | sample LaCruzMarch2015__2_FD_192410 | JGI IMG/M metagenome (GOLD analysis project Ga0247841, IMG submission 192410) | Freshwater microbial communities from meromictic Lake La Cruz, Castile-La Mancha, Spain - LaCruzMarch2015_18m | ecosystem: Environmental > Aquatic > Freshwater > Lake | place: Spain...
ATGCCACTAAATCACAAAGGCACTAAATCCCACAAAAATCAATATAAATCAAATATTATAATCCCGAACTCACGTTATTCAAATGTAAACTCATAAATGTCCGACTCTCCATATCCTCCCGTTTTTGCAGAAGTATAAAAACCTTTTTTCCCGTCAGGCGAAGTGAAGATAAAATTGATATCATCATAAGCGGTATTCAATGGATATCCCATATTTTCGGGTTTTGCCCATAACCCGTTTTCTGAAATGGTAGTCATAAAAATATCAAAACCCCCCATTGTTTCATGTCCGTTTGAACTAAAATACAGAGTGCCGTCTGGCATCAGCATCGGACAGATTTCATCATATTGCGAGTTAACGTCCGATCCAAGGTTGAATGGATTACCCCATTCCCCTGTAGCGAGTTTTTCTGACATATAGATGTCATAACCACCATATCCTCCAGGCTTATCACTTGCAAAAAGCAGGGTGTTTCCATCAGAAGTTATAAAGGCATATAACTCATTATACTCAGTGTTAATGTTCGTCCCGAGTTTTTGTGGAACTGTCCAGTTGTTTTTATTAGATAAATTTGATACAAAAATATCGTAAGTTTCTTGCACCTGGCGTGAAAAATAAAATTGATTTCCGGCAGGAGAAATGCAATTTAATATTTCACTATTTCTTGTATTTATTTTAAACCCCAACTTTTGGGGCTTTATCCATTTGCTCAATTTATACTGAGAATAATAAATATCATCGTAATACTCACCAAAATTATCTTTTTCCCCTCCGGTATTTCCTTTGCGTTTGGATGTAAAATAAAATTGTGTCCCATCTGCTGAAAGGACAGGAGTATAATCGGAATAAGTCGTGTTAATTGCCAAAAAGGGTTCAATTTTTATTTTAATTGGTTTTACTGTCAGCTTTTTTGCAAAGGTCGTCATTTCTATACAATGATTGACTTCATTTACAAGATCACCATCCTTATTCTTATCTGTAAGATATGATTTGAACTTTTCGAAATTTGCCAAAGCTTCATCAAATCTTCCTGCTAAGTGATACGCTTGTCCTAGATACAAAAAAGCAAAAATCGGAGCAGCTGTTTCTGTATAATTATAATTGTATTTGACATCCGTTTTTTTAATAGCCTTCTCCAGATATTCAATAGATTTAGTTCTTTGTTTCTTTAAATTTAAATAACAAACACCAACATAAAAATTCAGGTTGCAATTATCTAAATCTTCACCCAACAGTTTCTGAAATATAGTCAGCGCTTCATCATAATACTCGTAATTGAAAAGATCCTGGGCATATATGAACATAAACTTAAAATCCTTGTCAGAGGTTTTGGGGTCGCCCTTTGAAAACGGTGTTGTGTTGAATTCATGACATGCTTTCAATGATTTTCCGGCAAATGAAAAAATTGAAAGAGAAAATAAAAGAAAAATAAATATAACATGTAATTTCATAGTACAAAATTTATAATTAACGAATGAAAATACAAATATTAGTGATACTTCTTTTTTGCTTCATCCCAGAAAACATCCATCTCTTTCAATGTCATATCATGCAATGATTTTTTGGATTTATTTACATGTTCTTCAAGATAATTAAAACGTTGAATAAATTTATTGTTAGTCCTCTCAAGAGCAGTATCGGGATTTACATGAATGAAACGTGAATAATTGATCAGCGCAAAAAGCAGATCCCCGAATTCCCCTTCAATAGCTTCATGCCCTGAACCGCTATCTACGTCATGCTTTAATTCTCCCATCTCTTCAATCACTTTATCCCACACCTGACTGGTTTCTTCCCAGTCAAATCCAACACCTCTTGCCTTATCCTGTATGCGGTATGCCTTAATAATAGATGGAAGCGAGGCTGGAACACCGGTAAGAACGGATTTGCTGCCTTCCCGTAGTTTAATTTTTTCCCAGTTGCTTTTTACTGCTTCCTCAGTATCTGCTACTACATCACTGAAAATATGAGGATGCCGTTGAATAAGTTTTTCATTTATCCCCTCGATAACATCAATAATATTAAACTCTTTGTTTTCTTCACCAATTTTTGAATAAAAAATAATATGCAGTAAAAGATCCCCAAGTTCGTTTTTTATTTCGTTACTGTCCTTTAAAACAATTGCCTCTGCCAATTCGTATGTCTCTTCAATAGTCAGATGCCTCAATGATTCATAAGTCTGTTTTTTATCCCATGGGCATTTCGCCCTGAGTTCGTCTATAATTTCGAGCAATCGTTTAAATGCTGCTAATCTTTTGTCCATTTTCACTGTTTTTTGCAAAGGTAAGAAGTATTATCAAGGAATTGTTATGTAAACGTGGTAGGGGGGTTGGAAGTGAGACCGGTTATGTAGGTGATTGTTCATTATACAGGCAATCCCTATAAGGTTACATCCGAAATAAGTGGTTCCGGTAAACTAATTAAATTTTAGAGATGCCATTTAATTAATATGCCTTGGCAAAAATCACTCTTTGTGATGATGGTTTCCCGGAATAAACACATTTCCCTTCTTCTTTTGGATTATTAAGCGGAATACATCTTATAGTTGCCATAGTTTCGTTTTTAATGGCTTCTTCCGTATCCCTTGTCCCGTCCCAGTGAGCCATTAAAAAACCATTTTTATTTTCGATCACGTCCTTAAATTCAGCCCAAGAATTTACCTTGTGGGTGTTCATTTCTCTGAATGAAAGAGCTTTTTCATAAAGATTTTCTTGAATCTGAAATAATAAGTTTTTGATTTTTTTCTCAATATCAGTTTGCTGATAAATGGCTTTTTCCAACGTGTCTCTTCTTGCGACCTCCACTGTTCCCTGCTCAATATCCCTTGGGCCAATTGCTAACCTTAAAGGAACCCCTTTAAATTCATATTCAGCAAATTTCCATCCGGGTTTATGCGTATCACGATCATCATATTTAACAGATATACCACTATTTTCAATAGCCTTTTTAATTGGTGCGACTTTCTGTGATATCTCTTTTAACTGGTCCAAAGAATTATAAATGGGAATAATAACAACTTGTATTGGCGCTAATTTAGGCGGAAGAACCAGTCCTTTGTTATCGGAATGAGTCATAACTAACGCTCCTACTAACCTTGTTGAAACCCCCCATGATGTAGCCCAAACATAGTCCATTACACCTTCTTTATTAGTAAACTTAACATCAAATACTTTGGCAAAGTTCTGTCCCAGAAAATGTGATGTTCCCGCCTGTAAGGCTTTGCCATCCTGCATGAGCGCCTCTATGCAATAAGTTTCAAGCGCCCCGGCAAATCGTTCATTTTCAGTTTTAACACCTTTAATAACCGGCATAGCCATCCATTCTTCTGCAAATTCAGTATATACATTAAGCATTTTTTCAGCTTCAACTATAGCCTCTTCTTTTGTTGAATGAGCGGTATGTCCTTCCTGCCATAAAAATTCAGCAGTCCTTAAAAATAATCTTGTTCTCATTTCCCACCTGACAACATTTGACCATTGGTTGATTAAAATAGGGAGATCCCTGTACGACTGAATCCAATTTCTATATGAGTCCCAAATAATAGTCTCAGATGTTGGACGTATAATCAATTCTTCTTCAAGTTTTGCATCCTCATCAACAATAACACCTTTCCCGTCAGGTGAATTCTTTAACCTATAATGAGTTACAATTGCACATTCTTTTGCGAAACCTTCAATATGCGAAGCTTCTCTGTTAAAAAAAGATTTCGGAATGAAAATTGGAAAGTACGCATTACTATGACCGGTATTTTTAAACATTTTATCCAGCGCTGCCTGCATTTTTTCCCAAATGGCATATCCATAAGGTTTGATTACCATACAACCCCGAACAGCAGAATTCTCAGCCAGGTCGGCTTTTATCACAATGTCATTGTACCATTGAGAATAATTTTCTTCACGTGTCGAAAAATCTTTAGCCATAATTATCTTTGGTATGATATTTGCATTTTAATTAACGTTTTTGTATTTGTACAAAATTAGAAAATATATCAAACGACAAACAAAGAATATAATCACAATTAAATCAATAGGAGAACCTAACCATGAAAACATACATTAAATTACTAGCCGTATCAGCACTTTTCCTTTCTGCATGTACGTCTACCTACCAAACACGGTCGATGTACGATGATGTTTATTATTCAAAGAAAGATGCAGTTGCTTCTTCAACATCGACTTCCCAGGCTGATACAAAAACAACAAGTCCGGAAAACTATTCTACTGCGATCGATGCTGTGACAGGAAATGAAAACGGTGAAAATAATAATTCCGGAGAAAAATTAACCAACGATCAGAGTGTTACCACTGCTGAAGATTATTCATCTGGTAATTCTAATCAAAACCCGAATTATTCTTCAAGTGAAACATATTCAGATGAAAATGGTAGCACGTATGTTACCAACAATTATTATTATGATGATTATTATGATTATGAATATGCTGCCCGCCTGAAAAGGTTCTATAATCCTTATTATGGGTTTGGTTACTATCATGATTATTATACAAATTATTACTGGTACACATATGATCCATGGAGTTGGGGTGTAAGTATTTATTTAGGATCTCCGTGGTGGTATCCTTCATATTATTATTATGACCCATATTGGGGCAGCTACTATAATAGTTACTGGGGTTACCCTCATTGGGGGGGATATGGCTTCTATGGAGGCGGATACTATGGTTATGGAATGTGGGGCGGTTATGATTACTGGGGTGGCTATAATAATGGCTATTGGAATGGATATAACGACGGTTATTGGAACGGATATATGGCAGGAAACAATGAATACTATTACAACAGCTATGATGGCAATTCATACTATTACGGTCCAAGAACGGATATTGCAAGTACAAATTCCGCATCTAATTATTCCTCTTCCAGCGGGTTAACTTTTGGACAGAAATATGAGCAAGCTGTTATAGAATCAAAAAGCAATTTAAGCAACCACAGCATCAGCACAAGCAGCATAAGCAGTGTTGCGGCTACAAGTACTGTCAGTGGGAAAAACAATATTGCAAATGCAACGGATGTTAACGGGTCTAAAAATACCATAAATGTTAATAATTATTCATTACCAAAAAATGCGACTCAGCAGACTACTGTTCCTAAGAGCACTACCACTATTACAACTCAACAATATACTGTTCCAAAAGGGACTACAACTCCAACTCAACAATATACTGTTCCAAAAGGAACTACAACTCCAACTCAGCAATATACTGTTCCAAAAGGAACTACAACTCCAACTCAGCAATATACTGCTCCAAAACAGAACTATTCAAAACCAAAAACATACATATCGCCTAGTTATTCGGAGCCAAAATCTAATCAGTATTATTCAAAACCGAAGACTTATAGTTCGCCGAGCAATAATACGACTACTCCAAAATCAGACAATAGCTATTCACAGCCAAAGTCGTATAGCTCCCCTAAATCAAGCAGTTCGTCAAGTTATAGCACGCCGAGCTACAGTACCCCAAAATCGAGCAGCAGCAACTATTCCAGTCCAAAATCATCAAGTAGCAGCTATTCATCACCAAGCTCCAATAGTTCCAGCTACAGCTCGCCAAGATCTAGTAGCAGCAGTTCTTCATCGAGCCCGAGCTCAAGTTCTGGCAGTGCAGGTAGGAGGAGATAATTTTAATAATAAACTTAACAACTGAAGCTATGAAAAAGTCAAAAATAATATTGGCAACAATCACCGCCACCATAATATCAATAGCAGCAAATGCACAAAGCGATGTGGATGCTCTCAGATATTCTATGATATATTTTGGAGGCACAGCAAGGTATTCAAGTATGGGTGGCGCTTTTGGTGCAATTGGCGCTGATTTTTCAACTTTATCAACTAATCCCGCAGGACTGGGTGTATATCGTAAAAATGAGATAACACTTACACCTTCCGTTTATGCCGGAAAGACTAGTTCGGTCTATAATGGAAAAACCACTGAAGATATAAAATATAACTTTAACCTCAGCAACTTTGGGATGGTTTATGCCTTAAAAACTAATAAGAGGAATGATGAGGTTGGTTGGAAATCGGTAAATTTCGCCTTCGGTTTAAACAGGTATGATAATTTCCATAACAGGATGGATATTGAAGGACCAAATAATCAAAATTCGATGATGACAATATATCTAGATAATGCTCAGGGTGCATCAACTGATAATTTAGATCCATTTAGCACCGAACTTGCTTTTAACACATATCTTATTGATACACTAAATGGAGCGACTAATTATATCTGTAATGTTCCAAATAGCGGGATTAATCAAAGGAAGACGGTTGAAACAAAGGGAGCAATGCAGGAAATGGTATTTGCCCTGGGGGCAAATTATAACAACAAATTATTCATTGGCGGGACATTAGGGTTTCCTTATGTAAGGTATCTGGAACAATCAACATACAAAGAAATGGATACTGATACCACTACGAATTTTGAGAATTATACACTTAATGAAGATCTGACAACTACGGGATCTGGTTTTAATTTTAAATTCGGGTTGATATATGTCCCTGTTGATATAGAAATGTTAAAAGTAAAGATTGGCGCTGCAATTCATACTCCCACTTTCTTTACTATGCATGATGAATGGTCAAAGACAATGAAATCGTCTTTTGAAAATGGAAATCATTCTGCCGAATCTCCTCAGGGCTCCTTTGATTACCAGTTAACTACTCCAATGAGGGCTATTGGAAGTATTGCACTTCAGATAGGGCAGTATGGTATGATCAGCGCCGACTATGAGTTTGTTGACTATTCTGAGGCTCGGTTACGCTCGGAGAGCTATAAATATTTTGACGAAAATGACAATATCCAGGCAAAATATACTACAGCGAATAATATCAGAATTGGTGCCGAAACTGCATTAGGCAAGTTTAGCATCAGAGGTGGTTATGCAATATATGGAAGCCCGTATAAATCCGGAATCAATGATGGTAAAAGAACAGCTATTTCCGGTGGATTTGGAATTATTGATAAGGACTATTTTATTGATTTTGGATATGTATATAGTAAAGCCGAAGAAGACTATTATCTGTATAATTCTTCTACGATTAATCCTGTGAATAATAAAATGACTTCACATAATTTTTTGATAACATTCGGATTAAAATTCTAATTCAAATTATTCTTTGTGTGTATTTTGAAGAGACCAGATATATATCTGGTTTTTTCATTGTAAGCGGTTTAATCCTGCTCTTGCTTTTTGGTTAATACTTGCTTTGTATTCGGTATTTTTCATTTCCGTACAAAGTTCGTAATAATAAATAGCTTTTTCTTTGTTGCCAAGGTTTTCGTATATAATACCAAGGCGTAGAGCTGAATTTGCTGCAAAATAAAAGGTAAGAGCAGAACCATTCTTTATTGTAAGTTCATAAAACGGGATAGCTTTGGCGCCAAATCCCCATTCATCATAAATACGTCCCAATCTATAAGTGTATTCTAAATAGTCTTTTGTTGAAACGCAAAAATCACTAGGGGTTTTTTCTATCAGCAAATCGAGCGCTTTCTGATAGTATCCGCCATCGAAAAGAAGGCGCGCTTTTAATAATTTGATATTTGGAACAGCACCGCTTTTTGCATCAATTTGTGCCTGTTTGTCTTCGTCCACAAAAGAATTGCCCAGTGTAAGGGCATAACCCATCTTTTCTTTATACTTGTTTATATTGTTATTAATAAGGTAATACCATGCTATTTTTTGGTAAGCGGTCTTAATATAGTTCTGTCCCTTAAAATTCAGCAGGAAGCTATAAAGGTATTTGTAAGAGTCATAATCCAATCGGTTAAGCTTTGCTATACCTGTTAAATAATCGAGATAATAAAAAGGGTAATATTCTTTGCCAGTAGGGCGGGAAAGTAAAATTTCGATTGCCTTATCATTCGAACCTGTATGTAATGCGATGCTTGCCCCAGCATATATTAACAAGGGGCTTGTTTTTGCAAGGGCTTCAAAGCTCTGATTCTCAAGATATTTGCTGAGTTTAAGAGCTTCGTCTTTATTGCTTTGCAGATTGAGTTGAATAAAAGTAAGAAAAAATACACTTTCCGTTTTCAGGTATTCATACCATGGATTTTTAAAAGCTGTTGCCAAAACTGAAGAAAGTTCATTAACCCCCTGATTGATCGTACCTGAAACTCCTATTAATTTGGCAGCCCACTTATAATCATCGGGTATAGTGCCTATAAGTGCGTGCAACACACCCAGTCCTTTCAGATTAGGAATAAAATCGGGATATTTTTCTTCATTTTCTTTCAATAATTTGTATGCTTTATTTATTTCGCCGGCAGCGGTAATGTATTCTTTGAACTTCATTCTTGCAAATGCCCACTGTAAGTTTATTTCAGCCAAGCAATAATTTAAATAAGGAGATTTGTCTTCAGATTCTTCAATTTTACTAATCCTGATGTCTTTATTTGGTTTAAGTGAATTGAATAAGGTTTGTTCTTCAGAAATTATAATCTTTAAAAAATCGATATAGTTTTCTAAATAATACGGGATAAGATTGGATGGATTTGTAATTTTTTCCGTTTTCAGAAGATTCTGCCCTTCATCAAACCGAAGGCTGATAATTTTTTCATAAGCATTTTTGCAGTTTTCATTGAAATCGAAAGATGCAAATGAAAAATAACCGGAGGAAAAAGTCAGTAATAATATTATTAAAAGTCTTTTCATGCTGTATTAAAAAAAGAGAAGAGCTAATAAAACTCTTCTCTTTAATACTTTAAATGATTATTATCGGAATTTACAAATTTTCGGATCTACAAGTATACGTCCGCAATATTCGCAAACTATAATTTTTTTATGAATTCGAATATCAAGTTGGCGTTGTGGAGGAATTTTATTAAAACACCCGCCACACGCATCTCTTTCTACAACAACAACCGCCAATCCATTTCTTGCATTTTTTCGAATCTTTTTATAAGCAGAGAGCAATCTTTCCTCAATAATTTTTTGATTTCCAAGTGATTTTTCAAGTAGCAGGCTTTCTTCTTTTTCTGTTTCGGCAACAATGTCGGTAAGTTCAGCCTTTTTTATATCAACTTCATGCTGTTTTTCTTCTAACTGTTTTATTGATTTTTCAATGATTTCCTTTTTGGTTTCAAGAGACACTTTGAATTCTTTAATCCTTTTTTCGCAAAGTTGAATCTCCAGGTTCTGAAATTCGATTTCTTTTGAAAGAGAATCGTATTCCCTGTTATTTCTGACATTCGACTGTTGAGCTTCGTATTTTTTAATCAGAGTCTGGCATTGCTTGATAGCACTTTTCCTTTCAACGATTGCTTCCTCAAGTGTATTGGCTTCGCCAGTGAAATTTTCAATTCTTGTTTGGATACCAGCAATCTCATCTTCAAGGTCCTGTACTTCAAGAGGAAGTTCCCCCCTGATTATTCGTATCTTGTCAATCTGAGAATCTATCTGCTGTAAGTTAATTAATGCTCGTAGTTTTTTTTCAATAGACGCTTCTCCTTTATCTTCGATTTTTTCAATTTTTTTGGGCTTTTTTTCAACATTAACGATTGCGTCGGCATTTTTGCTTATGGGCGAATTACCGGATTTAAGTTCAAAAGGCTGCGTTTTCTTTTCTTTTATATCTTTTTTTACAGGGGGGGGTTCTTTCGATTTGGGTTTTTTCGGAACAGGTTTTTGGAGAACAGTTTTTTTCTGAACAGGCTTTTTGGGAACAGGTTTTTTCGAAACAGGCTTCTTCTGAACAGGCTTTTTGGGAACAACTTTTTTCGGAACAGGTTTTTTCGAAACAGACTTCTTCTGAACAGGCTTTTTGGGAACAATCTTTTTCGGAGTAGGGTTTTTCGAAACAGGCTTCTTCTGAACAGGCTTTTTGGAAACAACTTTTTTCGAAACAGGCTTAGCTTTAATGCCTTTTATAGGTGTGGTAGGTTTCGATTTACTTTTTTTTGGAACGGATTTAGATTTAACAACTACCATTTTTTTTATTCTTGTTTTGGGTTTAGAAGCAATGGAAGATGTTTTGGTCTTTTTGCTTGCTTTACTTGATTTAGCTCCAGTCTTAGCCATAGTGTTTGGATGATTAAATATAAAATACGGGATTTGAGTTTACTTTTGAAATTTGAACTGCAAATGTAGGAAAATTTTCATTTAGAATTTCATATAATATTTCTTTGGCAAATTGTTCGCTTTCATAGTGACCGATATCTGCAATAATAATTTTATCTTCAGTATCAAAAAACTGGTGATATTTCAGGTCGGCAGTAAGCAGGATATCTGCGTTTGCCGATAGAGCGTCTTTTATCAAAAAACTACCTGCGCCTCCGCATACAGCAATTCTTTTTATCACCTGTTTAATTATTTTTGTGTGCCTGATGGTACCTGTTCCTAAAATGTTTTTAACTTCCCTGAGAAAAATGCCACAGTCTTTTGCTTCGCTTAATTCACCTATCATTCCTTCGCCGGCTTTATTATATTTATTTTCCAAAGGATAAATATCATAAGCAACTTCTTCATAAGGGTGCGAAGCAAACAATGCTTTTAATAAATTATTTTCAATAAAAGCAGGATAAATTATTTCAATTTTAACTTCGTTTTCGAAATGAAGTTTATTGATTTCTCCGACATAGGGTTTTGCATTTTCCAATGCACGGAAAGTTCCGGAGCCTTCCGTATTATAGCTGCAACAATCGTAATTGCCGATATGGCCTGCGCCTGCATCAAATAAAGCTTTCCTCACAACTTCGGCTTTGTCAGCCGGACAGAAAGTCGCTAGTTTTTTGAGAATATTTTTTTGAGGTTTAAGGATTTTGCAGTTGGTTAAACCCAACTTTTGGCAAAGAATAGAATTCACTCCTCCCTGAACATTATCAAGATTAGTGTGCGCCGAATAAACAGCAATTTCATTTTTGATGGCTTTAATTATGCAGTTTCCTATGAAGTCTGAATCTGATATTTTTTTTATTCCGCCGAAAATCAAAGGGTGATGAGAAATGATCATATCGCAGTTATCAGCAATAGCTTCATTTATTACCTTTTCGGTAACATCAATACATATAAGCGCTTTAGTAACTTCTGTTTCAGCGCTGCCAATTATTAAGCCCGAATTATCATAAGATTCCTGTAATTGCAAGGGCGCCTGTTTTTCGATGCACCCGATTATTTCTTTTATCTTCATAATAAGTGATTATTAATGGGTTCTGGGCTCGCATTGGTGGGCTTTTGAACCTGCTTGCCTTTCCCCGTGATTAATTTTGTTTAATTGCATATATGTTTCATTTTGTACTTCCAGCCCACTTATGCAAGCCCCGTGTTATGCGCCTGTGCTTTCTGTTATGGTTTCCCTTTTTTTAAATATATTTTGGGAAATGATTTGTCCTTAATTTTCAAATCATGTCGGATTGCTTTTATCAACTCTGTTAAATATTCGTCATGCAATTCATTTTCTTTTGTTCGGGCTATTATGGTAATACCACGCCTGTTGTTGATCCGAATGCAATAAATGCCTGGCTGGGGATAAATTGTCCTTTGTTGTCATCACGTCCCTGAAGCAGGTATTTTGCATTAGGTGTGTTGTAAGTATTCACAGCTTGGCTACATAAAGTACCCAGAAGTTCTTCTTTACCTTTGTTGCGGTTTATAATTAAGCCAATTTGCATACCTGGAAAATCACTCAACATATTTTGATCTCCATCACTATCTCCGGCAACAAATAACGGATCGTAACCATATTTACCTGTAGGTCCGGAAAGAGCGGCACGAATTGCATCGGTTTTACCGGTTTGAAATGTGAAAGGGGCTCCTATTACTAGTTTATTAATCAATTTTCCGTCGTCATTGTATTGAGCTTTCATTCCCAAACAATGAGTAGAATCGTTGTTAAAGCCGAATAGCGGGCTATAAGAAACTGCACTTATAATTTCCTGCAGAGAAGCTGTGCATACCCATACATCAAATCCGGCAGCACGAAATTTGTTGTATAATTCTACCTGTTCAGGAAAAAATCGAAGACCGTTTTTCCATGTAGTACTTAACTGTCCTGCATATTGTCCGGGAAGATCATTTGCACTAGGGCTTGCCCATGTTACTTCTTCAATATTTTGTGTCAATTGCCATGAGGCAGCATCCTTTACCATTTGACATATTTGAGCTTCTGTAAGCCCATAATACAGATAGAATATATACGTATAGGAAATATTGACACCAAAGTCTGTGTCAAATCCATCATAGAGCCAGCGAACTTTGGTAATGAAATTGCTATAATTCGGATTAGTTTTCACATCATCCAGCGAAAGTGTACCTCCTCCTCCAAGTCCGCTATAATTGTTGTATAACCAAGTATAACTCGCTTTAATATCTTTAGCTATGTCCTTAACTGCAAACGTAACCCCTGAACCTGTAAATACCTTATTTGTATCAACTCCGGTACGTATTACATTGTCAAGGTCTGCTGGCGTGCAACCAAATTTCAAATTTGTAAGTTGATAAATAAGTGTGGCTTCTTCTGTATCCCAAAAACTACATGTATTGTCCCAGTCGAATATAGCATACGGAGGGTTTGACGTGTTGTAAGTTGAACTGCTATTTCCGTAAGTATTGATTAAATTTTCAATGCGTGACTTGTTAAAGGGATCCCAATTTCCGGTAAGGGTTGTAGCTTGTGTAGCTTGATATACTGAAGTTGATGAATCCTCCTTTTTTTTGCAACCACATAGTAAACTAATTGTAATTGGTAAAACTAAAAACAATCTTTTCATTTTATTAATCTAAATTTTATGTCAGCCACAAGTTATGGGCTGTAAATATTACTCTTTCACAACCCTTGTCACTTCTGTCTTGTCATTACTATTCAGTCTCAAAATGTAAAGTCCTTTTGCAAGTCCACTTATGTCAATGTCTGTTTTTCCTTGCAATAAATGTTGTTGTAAAATTGTTTGACCTTGTATGTTTGTAATTTCAATTACTGCTTGCTGCGGGGCTTCTATTGTTATATTATTTACAGCAGGATTTGGATAAATAACAAATCCGTTTTGTGAAGAAGGTGTCGTATTAATAATGCCTGTAGTAACATTTGAAGCAGCATAACAAAAACCTGCAGCGGTTTCGTACCACATTTTATAATTGATGGCAACAGGGTCAAAAACAACATCACACGCCCATGGGCCATTTTTGTCAACATTGGTATCACTGGGCGGAGTATATGTGTTGAATAAAGGGGTTCCTGCAAATTTAGTCCAGTTGATGCCGTTTGTTGAAGTTGCATAGCAGATATAAGCGGTATCCCAACCGGCAATAGAATTAAAGGCATTATACCACATTTCATATTGATTGTTTCTTTTTATTACAGATGGTACAGCTATCCACATATCATCGTATGAGCCAGGCTGACCATGCGTGATTACAGGATTGCCGGGATATTTCGTCCAGTTAAGGCCATCAGGCGAAGTAGCCAGCCCGGTTTGTATCAGCCAATTTTTATTCACGCCGCTATACCACATCAAATAGGTTTGGCTTACCGAATCATAAAGCACAGCAGGCGATTCTATCCAGAAATTCTCCCACGAAGAACTGTCACCTTTGGTAAGTATGGGGTTTCCTGAATATCTTGTCCAGTGAATGCCGTCAGTAGATGTGGCAACTCCCAGCGCACTCGTGGTTTCCACTTGCGGATCGGGCTGTACATTGGTAACAGAATCGCCGTAAAAATAAAGAAAATATCCGTCAGGACTGTGAATGATTTCTGGCGTGTCTAACCATGTATCGTCCCACGAACCTGCAGAATCCACATCCATAACAACAGCGCCGCCATTGTATTTTGTCCATGTGAAGCCGTCCGTTGAACACGCATACAGTATTCTTCCTTTGTGATCAAGCCCGCAGGCAGCATACCACATTTTGAACGTGTCATTCTCCATGATCACTGCCGGTTGACCTATGGCATAAAATTCCGTAAGAAAATTTTGTTTTACCATTACCGGATTTTGCGGGTATTTTACCCAGTTTACCTGTGCAAGTATTGTTTGAGACATTAAACATGTTAGAATAAAAAAAGTTTTTTTCACGATTATATGTCTTTGTTAAGTTGTCATTTTGCCTTGTGTGTAATGGCTTGGTGCTGCTAACTTATTTCCCGCTTCACCTTTGTGGTGACCTAATCATTGTTTTTGGGCAGACTTTGCGTGTCATGCTCCGTTTTTGTTATTAAAGCTTTCCATTATCCCTGTTACTATTGATAAAATTATGCTAAATCCCAGCGCCCACCAAAAGCCATCCACTTTAAAGCCGGGAACGATATGGCTTGTGAGCATAATGATAGCTGCATTAATAACCAGCAGAAACAAGCCAAAGGTGAAGAAAGTGATCGGAATGGTCAGAATAACCAATATGGGTTTCAGTATGCTGTTTAGCACTGAAAGCACCGCTGCAACAATCAAAGCGGTTAAAAAATCATTTACATGTACGCCATGTAACAAGTAAGAAGAGATAATTACTGCAAATGCAGAGATGATGATTTTGATGAGTGTTTTCATGTGTATATTTTTTAGATCGTTAAAAATTGTATTCATTATATTTCGGTCAAGAGAGTAAATTTTCATGTACGTGCTTCCGCAGTGGTTACCCACGCATTGCGACAACGGTTGGTGCTTA
>Ga0247841_10008605_pt1 | contig 14618 bp, 12 predicted proteins | sample LaCruzMarch2015__2_FD_192410 | JGI IMG/M metagenome (GOLD analysis project Ga0247841, IMG submission 192410) | Freshwater microbial communities from meromictic Lake La Cruz, Castile-La Mancha, Spain - LaCruzMarch2015_18m | ecosystem: Environmental > Aquatic > Freshwater > Lake | place: Spain...
TGTCGTATTTCTTCTGCTGTTCTTCCTGTTTTTTTGTACAGTTCATCATACATTATAGATTCCACCCTTATTGCATTGTCATATGAAGAATCTTCCGATTGTGCAATAAGATCTGGTATAGAGGATGAATAGGGACGGCCTACAAAATCATCCAAATACTCGCGTATTTCGTCTGCTGATCTTCCTGTCACTGCTCTCTCTACTCTCAGTCGCTCTGTCTCTTCTCTCTCTCTTCTATCTCTCTCTCTCTTCTCTTTCTCTCTCTTCTCTTTCTCTCTCTCTCATTCTCTCTCCTATCTGTATCGATATCATTTCAGATTCATCAGGTACATGTACTTCTACAGGAGACATAAGTCTTTTTTCTGGATAATTTTTATACTCCATACACAACTCAACGATTGGTTTCCAAATATCACCTTTTTGATTTTCATACTTTTCTACAAAATTGTCTAGTACTTTTTTTAGAGCATAATTTGGAGCAATCCAATTTGTTATACCCTCCCTTGTTGTAGGACAGGTTGCATGATGCGGCGTATTGTTAATCCAACTTTCTTTAATCTAACGTTCTATTGCAGCCCTTTCATAAGTATGTCCAGAACTACACATAACTGGATCTTTGAATATGGTACCTCCTATATAACAAGATAATTCCTCGTCAATTTCACCCATAGCTTTTGATGCTTCTGCTTCTCTGATATTTACACCACAAAGCTCTCTTATAGATCTTTCACTTAAAAAATGAATGTCACTTTTTTTAATTTTACTAAAAACTGATAGATTAGCTTTTGTTGCGAGTTCTGTTTCCTCAATATATGCAATAATTTCTTCTACTGGAACGTTTGTTTTGGTAGAAAGGTATTGTAAACTCTCATCACAAATACTTTCGGGCGTATGTTTAAGAAGACGTGATACTTTTTCAAAAAGATTTTGCCTTCTACAAGCTTCTTCTTTTTCTTCTTCATGTATGAGTTGTTCATAAGTCATTTTTAATATTTCTTCATGTGATTTTGGTGAATAAGAATAAAAACAAGTTAATACTTTTTTACCAAGAATATATTTGTATATAGATTTTCCGTCTAAATTCAAACGAATCCATCCTTTAGGAAGTCTTTTTTTTGTTTTAAAATAAGTGTTAAAACCCCATTGAGTTTCACCTGTTATTTCATTTATATAGTAGTATTTGCCAGAAGAACTTTTTTTTCTTGAAAAGTAATCCATTTATAATTAGATAATAAAATTTTTTGTTTTATGTATTATAATAATATACCTCTCATAAAAAATCGCAGAATATCTTATACATGGTAAAGGTAAAAGTGGTGAAAAAAAAAAATTGAGGTTTAAGGAATAATTATCGATGATAAAATCAAAAATGTCATTGAATCAAACTGTAACAAAGGCTGTAAATGAAGTTATTAATAAATTTATCAAAAATATAGCAACTAAGTATGATTTGGATCCAAATGAACTTTTAGCTGAATGGGAAGATAATAGCACTTCTAAAGTTATTAAACAACCAGTTATTAATCAACCAGTTAATAAACAATCAGATAAAAAGTCTGATATTCCTTCTGCTAATGATGATATTGATCAAAATACCCTTACACAATATAAGAAAACTGAACTACAGGATCTTTGTCGCAAAAGATCTTTAAAATGTACAGGGACAAAAGAACAACTGATTAGTTTTTTGTTAGAAAAAGATGTGACTCTTTCTGAAAAGCCAAAGAAAGCAGAAACAAAGATTGTGTCTGCTCCTGTTGTTAAGAAACTCACTTCTTCTATTCCTACAGTTGCTATTCGTCGTAATCAATTTGGAAATCACGAACATCCAAATACGTCACTTATTTTTGACAAAAACAGTAAAAAGGCAATTGGAAAACAAAATGAAGATGGTACAATTGAAGATCTTACAGAAGACGATATTGATATCTGCAACCAATGGAAATTTTCGTATATTATTCCAGATAATCTCGACAAGAAAATCAAACTGACAGATGTTAAAGTTGAAGAACTTGAGGATGAAGAAATATTAGAAAGTGATGAAGAAGAAGAAGTTCCTGTTGAAGATGAAATAGCAGATGATGAGTTGATAGAGGAAGAAGAAGATTTTGAAGATGAATACGAAGATGATGAAGATGTTGAATATGAATAAGTTTTTGTCTTGAATTAAAATAAAAGATTATTCTTTTATTTTTGAAGCATAGTAATTATTACTTTTTTTCTAACTCATGATTCATATTAAGACGAGCAATCATCCTTGATATATCACACATTTCTTGTTCATTCTTAACTTTTACAGTACACACAGGATCAAAACCTAATTGACCATAACTCATTTGATATATTTTGCCAGGTGTATCTCTAACTGTACCGTCATGATGTATTTTCATATCTTCTGTAAGTTTTACTATTCTTCTTTGCATATATCCAGAAGTAGCTGTACCCATCGCAGTGTCACAAACACCTTCTCTTCCAGACATTGCGTGAAAATAAAACTGTCTTGGGTTTAATCCACGAAGGAATCCACGACCAATAAATCCTCTTGATTCATATTCCATTTCTGGTTCTAACTCTCCGAATGGATAATGCGGAAGAGAACGTTTACCATGATTAAGAAGAAGAGGAACCCTTTGACCTTTTAAATTTTGTTGACCTAATAAACCTGTAATTTGCGCTATATTGAAAAAATCACCTTTACTTCCAGAAAGCACTGTAGAAAGAAAATTATTATCTTCTGAAAGTGCTTCTTTTGCAATTCTTAACCCAATGTCTTTGGCTTTATTCAAAGATGCATTTATTCTGATTTCACGAATGCTTGGATGAGAAGTTGCCTGTTTTATTGCTTCTGCTTCAATATAGCACTTTCTAACAACGTCTCTAATTTCTTCCTCTTTTGTTACCCCATCTTGATTTACAGTCTGAGGTATTAAACAATCACCTAACCCAACAGAAAACCCGTCGATTAGTAAATACTGATTAGTAGTAAATTGTATACAATCTATAAAATATGAAGCTGCTTCTGGACCATACTCTTTGTGAAGAAGATGATGTATAGAATTATGCGAAGCTCCGATAATAGCTTTGTCTATTGTTCCTTCATATAATACACCCCTCCAAATTTTTACATTTGGTTCTTCTGGATTTGCATCGTTTGTCCTTTCGTAGTTAAAATCTAACGGTAAAAAAAGTGAAATTAGGCCATGTCCATTGAAACACTGAACTTTCTTGTTCTTTTCTTTTAAAATATTTTTTATGTGATCAATACGCTCTATAATTTCTAAAGAAGACATTACCGATTTGGCTGATGTACCAATCTCTTTCTTTTTCCTTGCCAACTCTTCACAAAAACTGTTAAGCTTTTTTGATGACCAAGGTGGGATAGGAAGAGACATTGCAATGTTGAAAAATTGCCCTTTTGTTAACTTTTTACTATTTCTTGTCATACGATAAGCTCCTAACAAAGAATCCTGAACAATAGCCATATTAGGCTTGCTACTTTGAGGAGAAATCATATTCCACTGTGCGGCTGACAAATATTTCATCTCAGCCTGTGACTCTAGAGATTGAGGTACATGTATATTCATTTCATCTCCCGATGATATCCCTATGCTTTCACATAGGGTCGGACTGTATCTTAAGCCGATTCAGGATTGGTAGTCCATCATTATCGACCAACACCCGTGCAGTCTCTGAACGCCTGTCATATCCTTCCATAACGGACTTAGACAGTAACGTTGCGGATTGCCCAATCCCTAACATTATTACCATTGGGTACGGCTATTAACCGTGTTCCCCAGTTCGTGTTTCCACATACTGGGTGGTAGTTAGGGCTCTAAGGGGTTTCCCGCATCAAGGTGTTTTGCAAGTATTTCAAAATACTCACTAGGAGGTAGCACCCTTTTCAGGCCTCCTGTTTTTGACAGAGGTAAACCTAATCAAAATCTGCATTAAATCCCTTTGTAACAGATAAGTTTATTCTAAATGTCTTGAAATTCATGATTATAACTTGCATCGCAAGCATGCTCGACTTGTGAAGTGTTGGCTGTCGATTGAGTAATACATAATCCCCATTTTGCAAAGGTCGATCAACAATCCACCCAAGTGATACTTTGTAATTTCTGTTAGAAACTTTTAAATTTGCGATAAACTGTCCCTCGCGTTCTACCTGATCTGATTCCTGTATCAACTCCCTTCCATCTACAACTTTTATCAACTCACCTCCTCTGTGAATAATATCACCATGCATTAAACGAGTACCATGACGAAAACGTTTTAGATCTATTACTGTCTCGCTATCTGGTTTCCACAAAGATTTAATTTTCCCATCGTCAATCAATTTTTGCATCTCTTCAATATTAAAAGCAGTAACCCTAATAGGCGATGTCAAAATTTTTGCAATTTCTTCTGGTACTCCAAGCTCTCCCATCCTAAGAGTTGGATCCGGACCGATGACTGTACGCGCTGTTTGATCGCAATTATGCGTAATAGTAGCATCTCCTAGCAAGAAACGATTATTTTTATCTACTTCAAAACCATAATATTTTCCAATACCATCATCTACTACTTTGATATTATAACAAGACATATCTTTTTTAGACGGAGCATAGCATTTCTTATGCGGAAGAAGAGTCGGAATATTTTCAATACCAGAACCTGATATAACTAATTTCAACGCATTTCCATATTGTTTTCCATCTTTATTAGTCCATGATGTTTTCTTGTCGGTCACGGATGTTCTAAACCCTAGAGAAATTGCTATACGCTGTGCACCATCAATAATTTGTTTGTGATCGTAACATTGACTTATCGAAATTGTTGTTCCATCATTCTCAACTGAACCATCTGTGTCAATTAAACCAGCTAAAACAAGAAGTCTTGTGTTCACATCATTAATAATATAATCTTCAGGAATATGCTTGTTATCAACAAGATTGTATTCTTGTAATTTTTGTATGAGAGGATTATAATTATGTTTCTTACAAATGGAAGATATATAAAAGTGTATACATTTATCTTTTTTATAGTTAGAAATCTTACCTCCGTTATTAGATGTCCACACATTCCAATAATTTATTAATTCTTCATCTATAGAAGTAAATTCTGGTCTTTTAGCTGTACCATCTCCTAACCACATTCCTAAAATTCGTGGGTCAAGACTGATCGGTTTGTGTTCCCATTGAATAGGTGTATTTAATTTAATACCTAACATTAAACAACGATCAGTCGCTGACAATGATAAATAATCTTCAACATGAATATCAATAATTGGATTAACATTAATAGTGTCTCTAAATTGTTCTATCTCTTCTAATGCTTGTTCTTTTGTTAATCCAGGAACAACAGCGACTTCAATTGATTTCTTACTCCCATTATCTGTATAATTTAAACGAAAAGTCCCATATGTTTTTCTCTTCTCATTCCATGTAATTTTTTTATCTTTATCTAGCTTTAGTAAATCTCGTCTTTCCTCTACCTCTTTCAAGGCATCTTCTTTAGTTTTTGGCGGAATAACAGATACTCTTTTTACGTGAATCTTTTTATCACTTCTTTCATACCATTTCATAACCCAAGATCCATTCTTACCTAAATTTTCTCGCCAATTTATACACGCGTGACCACAATATTTAAGTGTTAAAATATGTTCGCAACTAATACCATAGTCATCTCCATGTGATTGTATAACTTTATAAAGAGGACTAGTACCGTTAACCGTATCTATCACCGTTCTTGGAGCACCATCATCACCAATAACTACATCTCCTATTTTTATTTCTTCTGCTCTTTTAGGTAAACCAGTGTTATACATTAAAACTGGTGTATCTGGTCTGATAGACCTTTTTCCCATCATGTTATTTCTTATCTGTCCATCTTTTCCTGTTAGGCGTTCTTTAATGCCCTTGATTGGACGCCCATTAGTAGTGTGTTTAGCCTTTCCTTGACCGTTGTTGAATGTGGTCAGGATACGGAAGCGTAAACTTGCTAGAGCTCGTTGGCGAAAAGTATCTCCTTTATCTCTTTTTCTTGATTTTTGATTACTTTCAATTTCTTCGTCTTCTTCTACCAAGTTATTGTTTGCTTTAATGATTTCAATATATTGAATTGTTAAGTCATCATCGCATAACTTGTTGTCCGCGCGTACGTATGGCCTATCACATGGTGGAAGAACTGGAAGCACAGAAATGATAAAATTGCGCGGATGACAAAGAGCTGGATCAAATCCTAATAATTCAACATCATCGTTTGAAATATTGTCAAAAACCTTTTTGATTTCCTCTGTCGTTAAAATAATACTGGTCTTATTTTTCTTTCCGTCTTCGTACACTAAAGAAAAACTGCTATCTAGTGCGGTGAATTTGATTTTTGGCCGATCCTTTCCGCATATTATTGGATCTCCATCATCGTCAAATTTACCAGTATGTTGACAACACATGTCAACCTTTTTTATTTTTTCCAAAATTTTAGAAAAACGCGATTCTCCTTTGTATCTGGATAATCCGCATATAGAAATTTGATCTTCTTGTAAAATTAATCTGTAACATTTTAAACAAAAACAATTCAAAAAAGCAGTTACTCTTTTGTAATAAAGAGGGTGTACTATAGGTTCGTTTAACTCAATATATCCAAAATGACCAGGACATTCAGAAGCATTTTCCTTGCAAGTTTCACATTGCATAGTTGAATCGGTTGTTCCCATCCTTGGATCATAAATACTACCAATTCCAGTCTTTTTTGCATTATCAACTTTGCATACTGCCATGCTTAAAATTTCTTCAGGTGAATATATACCAAATGTTATTGATTCAATTTCCCTCGTATCATGATTCATAGTTCTATTTTTTTATAAAAAATTTATAACAATTTTCAATTTTAATTTTAAAATAAAATGCTTAAAAGACGTAGGAGAGGAGTGTATGAGATCGGCAACGTGGTGTATATATTGTCACATGTTGCTTATCTCCAATCTAAAGATTTCTATTTACAATGTAAAATAGAAAACTAAAATGACAACTGCCGGAGTGAAAAACGATCAGTTGCCAAATAATAGGCTTACAGACTTTAAATCAAATAATATTAAAGAGGATATAATAGAATTAAAACTTGTATTACAAAATAATACTGAAATAAATATACCAGTATGTAAAGATGGTTATGTTAACTGTACTAAATTATGTCAAGCTGGAGGTAAGCGTATCGATAATTGAAATGCTAACAAACAAAGTAAAGAGCTAATAGCGGTTTATTCTAAACTACCTCACAATCAAGGTGCCGAAAAAGCGGTACCTGAAATTTCAGGTACCGCTTTTTGCAGGGTGATAAATGGTGGAAATTCGTCTTTAAACAATCAAGGTACATATTATCCTATTGATATAGCTATACAAATAGGTCAGTGGATATCACCAAGTTTTGCTTTACAAGTATCTCGTTGGACTAGAGAGTTGTTACTTTTTGGCAAAGTTGAGTTAGGTCAAGAGAAATCTAACAAAGAATTAGAAAATAAATTTCAAGAACAAATTAAACAATTGAAGCAAGAAAAACAACAAGCTATAACAGAAAAAGCGACTATTAGTCGTCAACTCTCATCAGTAACGCAAAATCATAATAAAATGCTTAAAAGACGTAGAAGAGGAGTATATGAGATTGGCAACGTGGTGTATATATTGTCACATGTTGCTTTCACTACTTACTACCAAGATGACTACTATAAAATAGGTATGTCAACACAATCAGCAAGTGAGACAACGCCAGCTTTTAAAAACCGAATAGCATCATATAAAACAGGTGCTCCTTGTGATTATAAAGTTCATTACTTGATATATGTAGAGAATAACAAATTAATCGAAGATATACTCAAATTAAAATTCAAGAATCAGCTTAATCCAAGCAATGGTGAATGGATAAAAGGTGTAAAATTAGAAGAGATAATAAAGTCTATCCGACATTTATGTGATTATATTGGTTTACCATGTAAAGAACACAGTATAATGAAGAATAAAAATATTGTAGATGATGGAAAAGTATTGGATTACGAGGACAAAGAGGAAAGAGAACTTTTGAGTGATAAGTCTGTTGAAATCAATGAAGAAAACATAGATTCTGATTCTGATGATGAAGGATGTAAAGATGTGATTGAGGATAAAAAATCAATAGAGACGGATGAAGAAAACACAGATTCAGAAGAAGAGGATGATGGAGAGAGAGAAGTAAAACAAGTAGAAATGATAGATGAGATCGAGAAGTACGATGCAAAACAATTAACAAAAATGCTTGTGCAATTTAAATTACCAGTGTCTGGAATAAAAGATCTAAAAAAGACACGAATTCGTGAATATGCAAAGAAAAATAAGAAAATCGTAAAAGAATATATTTCAAATGCAATAGAATTACCAAAACAAAATTTTTGTATAGAGTGTAATGTAAAGATAACTTATAAGTCTGCCAGATGCAATCTATGTTGTAGGAAATCATGCAGAGTTGTAATAGATAGACCAGATTATGAAACATTGAAAAAACAATATGAAGATTGTGGTAAAAATATGAGTAAATTAGCAAAAATGTACAAATTATCTGATAAATCAATTGTAAAATGGTTTGTCAAGTATGAAAAAGTTCTTGGTATAACTGAAAGTTGTCTTAAAAAGATTAAAGAAAGAACAACTATAAAAAAGCCAAATGATAAAGAACTTTTACACGATAAGAATGTGTTAAAATTAAATTATACTCAAATAGGCAAAAATACGACGTAGACCATACTACAGCAAGAGACTGGATTTTAAAATTATCGTTATAAATTTGTAATAATATTATTACAAATTAGTTTGTAAAGTTGAGAGTTTTATGTAATCATTCCGAACTATGTTTTGTTTGGAATGATGGACCTGTTGGGGCTTGAACCCAAGACATTCGGTTAATAAGACCGATGCTCTACCAACTGAGCTACAGGTCCAAAAAAGATATCTTTTTTGGACCAAAATATTAGAGACCTACCTATTGAAACTTATCATTTTCATCTCCTCTACTATATAGTAATACTATCTTTAAATCTAATTTAATATTTTTTGTACAAAGTAGCTCTAAGACATTCACGATGAAAACTATCGTCAAAAGATATCAGATATTCAGGTGTTATAGGATAAGTGTCTTCTAAAATTCTTTTAGACTTAATTGGTTTATCTTCCCCAAAAGGTAAAAGTTCTTGAAACTTGTATGTTTCTTGTAAGTTTCTAAGACCTACTCCGTATGAGGGGTGTGTAGCACTAAATACACTAGAATGTAAATCTTTTTTAATCAAAGAGAGTTCATGGAACTGTTCGTTTAGTAATTGTAATTGTTCTCGCAACACCGGATTATTTGCTTTGCATATTTTTATGTGTTTATGCAATGATGATTTTAATGTAAATACTGTAGTGCAAAAACAACATTCATATTCTTTCTCAACAGGTTTATTTTGTTTTATTAAACAGTATTTTGCGGTTTTTTGGTGTTGTTTTAACGATAATGATGTTTTTAAAATAGCTTTACAATGCACACACTCCATTTTAATAGATGAATTGTATATTTAAATATATTTTGATGAACAATGTCTGTAAAAACTAATTCTTCTAAATTAGTTTTGAAATCCTTATCAGCTCCTGAAGTATTATTGTGATTTTACTAGAGAAAATTTTGCAATCTAGTTTTACTGGTAAAATATTTTGTAATATTACAAACGATTAATGCTAGATTTTGAAGATAAACTAAATTGTAAGCTGTGTTTTTATTCTAATTTACAATCTTAATTTTCATAATTATAAGCAAGTTTTTCAATTTAATAGTCTCAAAAACATATATCATGTTTACTATTAGCTTCTTACTCATTATAGAGATGAATCTTTAATTAATCATTTACTTTAAAAATTATATTTCTAAAAAGTCGCAGGAGGAGAAGGAGGAGGAGAAGAAAAATCCAAAGGAAATTTTGTAATAATTTTACAAAATATTAGGAAAGAAAACGAAAAACAAAAACCTTTTTTTGCTCCTCCGCCTTTTTTAAAAGTTCGGACGAAAAACGGTTTTTTTGTAGAAGTGGCTTTTTAAAAAAGAGTCTTACACACACAAATTTCAATTTTTTTTAAAAAGTGACTTTTATCAGAGAATAGTGACTAATTTTTTGAGTTTTATTCATTCTTTATTCATTTTTTATTCATTTTAATTTTATCAGGAAAAAGTGAGATTTTATATAAATAAAAACGAATTAATCGTTTAAAAACAAATGAAAATAAATGAAATAAATGAAATAAATGGAATGTCAGTTTTGTAATAATATATTTGGAAATACTCAAATGCTACGTCAACATCAGAAAAAGACTAAGTATTGTCTTAAAATACAAGAAACTAAAGCTAAAGAAGATGATAAAGCTCTTGTTAAAGCTCTTGTTGAAGCTCTTGTTGAAGCTAAAGAAAAAGAGAGAAAAGAACTTGAAGCTAAAGAGAAAAAAGAATCAGAAGAATTAATTTTAAAAGAAAAGACTAAGGAATTAACGTGTCAGTTTTGCAGTAAGGAGTTTAAAACTAAATATCTTTTAAGTAGTCATCAAAAACAAGCAAAATATTGTCTAAAAATACAAGAATCTCAAAATTCTCAAGAAATGATAGCATCTTTAGTCACCTGTAGTTTTTGTAAAAAGAATTTTTCAACTAGTAATTTTAATAGACATGATTCAACATGTAAGAAAAAACTTGAATGTATTATTAATGAGAATAATAGACTTAAAGCGTCTGAAAAAGATCAAGAAATTGCGTTATTGAAGATAACGGCTGAAAAAGACAAAGAGATTCGTTCAATATATAAAGCATCTGCAGAACAGTCTCAGGCTACAGCAGAACGTGTACAAACTGTAATTGAACAAATTGCAAAACAACCAACTTATCAAAAAAATAGCACTAAAAATATTCAAAATAATCTGATGATCTCAAGTCTTACTCCTCTTGATTTATCTCAGGCTCGTGTCGACAGTATAATAGATGAAAAATATACAAAGCATGATTTTTATGAAGGTCAAAAAGGAGCAGCTCATTTAATTCATAAGCATCTTCTTACAGACTCAAACGGTAAACCTCAAATAGTTTGTACTGACACAGAAAGAGGTACATTCCATCACATTGATATTAATGGTGAACATGTTGTTGATTATAAGAATGTTCATTTGATCAATAGTGTTCATTTACCTCTTAAAAGAAAAGCTGGAAAGTTTGCAGCAGAAGAATGTATAAAAAACCCTGAAGCTTTTAAGGACATTTTTATGAATGAGAGTTCTATCAGAGAGTTAGAAACAAAACCTGGTTTGTTTAACAGAACAATGGCCCAGCTTACAGGAAAAAATAGTGCTAGACCTTTGATTACAACTTCTGTTGATCAACCACCACTTGATTTATCAATAACGGAAGAGTGGTTGTTGGAAAATGTAAAGTTTCTGACTATTGAGCATATTTTAAGAGGTCCGGAGGGATATGCTGATTATTTTATATCTTATCCTCTAAAGGATCGGCTACACTATTCGAATGGGGTTATGAAATTCAAGGACGTTTGTGGTGAATTAATAGATGACACGGGTGGTGGTGTTATTTTAACAAAGCTAATTTTTGATTCTGTTCAAGTTAGAAACAAGGAGATAATAATGGAATATTGCACATGTTTAAATTTTGCAGATAATGGTGCTGAGATAGTTCAGCTTTTAGATTATAAAATTGCAGTTGAGAAATGCGCGGATGGAAATTATGTTGGAGATGAGGATGGAGATTTTAGGAGAGAGTTTATGGAATTTTTATTGAAATATATATAATTTAGAAACACGTAGATGTTTTAAGTTTGACTAAAACGTTTGGTCTGAAAATGGATTTAAAATTACTTTATATTTTTTTTTAGGTGCACACACATGCATACATTGAGTACCCACAATCAATACAAATTTTAAGATTTCGTCGACAAGTTGGACATGGTATTCCTTCTTTTTTTACATCCATACATCCATATACTTCTGACTGCTCCAACTTACTTTTAACATAAGTATTCAGACACGGTAGGCAAAATCTATGACCACAAGTTGTTTCTTCCATAAGATGAAGTTGTACTTCTCGTAAACATATAGCACATTTTTCCTCTGGACTTACAATTCTTCCAGCTGGACATGAATCTATACATACAGAGTGATGTGGACAAATATATTGTTTTTTTAGACCCGATTCAAGTTCTTCTAAAGTTGAAAAGCAAAAAGTGTTATTGTTATCAACATCTCTAAAGTGAACGCATCTTTTAGAATATTCACTTTTGACATTTGGAGACCATTCAAAATGAAATTTAGGTCTTGAGTATGTCAAATCATCACTAAATTTCTTAATAAAAACTGATCCTTTTTTACTACATATGTAAAAAAAACGAATCAAAAATAAACTATAATTATTATAGTCATAATCTAGAATTTCTTCATAAGTTTCCTTAGTAATTTGACTTGTCATTTATTATATAATTTTGTAATTATATAAATTTGTAATAATTTTTTTTATAAATTATTATGGACTTGATTAAAAGAAACTATGTACTCTTTTTCATAAAAATGAGCTGTTGGTACATCCCTCTGAGGATTTTACACTTTTTATTTTATTATAAACCAAGTCTAACTATGTACCATTTTTTTTTGATAAACAATCAGAATTAATTGCTGTTGATACATGACTTGATTAATATTTGTTAACCCCACCACCTGTGTACCATATTTTGCTCATGGTACACGCCTCAGAGGACTTTTATTTATTTTTATTAAACCAAGTCTAACTGTGTACCGTTTTTTTTTTCATAAAAAATGGTTATTAATTGCTGTTGGTACACGACTTGATTGAATTATTTCGAACATTTTGTTCGAAATACTGAACTAGATTGGGCTTTAACAATTCCAAACACGTTTTTGGAATTGTACGGATCTGGTGGGGCTCGAACCCACGGCCACGGGCTTAAAAGGCCCGCGCTCTACCGACTGAGCTACAGATCCAAAAAGAAAATATTCTTTTTGGATAAACTCAAACGTTTGTTTATAATTAGTCCCTAAACTTTATCTGTGTACAGTTTTTTTCAATAAAAGATGAATTTTTGATGGATGTACACAACTTTGGGGACTTCACACTTTCTCTCTTGTGCTCCTCCTCTCTACTCTATAAAACCTTATCTTTAAATCAATTTATTTTTCAAACTCAAATTGTAGCAAAAATGTGTAAATTAATTTTTGGCTATTTGCAATCAAATTTTGATATAATAAAATAATGAAAGTTTTTAGTTTGAACACTTAGGTAGAAAAGAATTTAAGCATTTTGCCTTAAATAGTTATAAACTTGTAATATTAATTAATATTACAAAATAATTATAAACTTGTAAATATTTTTAAAAAATGAAATAGGGCAGTTGAACCCACGACCACTAGTTTTTGAATAATTTTACGAGTTCAATCCCCGCGACCAATGATTAAGTTTTCTGAATTATTCCGAACTTTTTTGTTTGGAATGAACTTTGTAGAGATTAAACCAACAACCACTGGCTTAAAAGACTTAGAAGAAGGATGTAAGAGATTGACAATGTGGTTTATATATTGGCACACGTTGCTTTAAATTTATATGGACATCTAAAGATTTCTATTTATATTATATAAATAGAAAACTGAAATGACAAGAACTTCCCCTACCAAAGATCTTTTCTTGTCAAATAATAGACTCGAAATCTTTAAATCAAATACTAATCTACAAGTTTTTAAACCAACAAATTACAAATTAATACTGGTAGCTTCTGAAATGATATCCAAAGGTCTTGTGAAAACTTCTTTAGATTTCGCAGAAAAATTTATGTTCACTTTTGACTCCAAAGAACCATTTCCTATCAATATTGAAGTTTTAATCGAAATGAAAGTATATGACAGAAAAGATAATTGTAAAACCAAGCTAAATAAAAATTTTATTTTGGATACTGATTTCAATGTTCAAAATCTTGCTCCTGAACTTTCAGGAGCAAGGAATTCAAAGGCTATGCAGGCTGGAAAAAACAAGGAAAATATTATGCTGACAGTTGACTGCTTCAAGTCAATGTGTATGTTAGCAAATAGTGAAACAGGAAAACAAGTCAAAAATTACTATCTTGATCTGGAAAAAATATTCAAAGAATATATACTCAGAGATATAAAGTTATTGACACAAGAAAAACAACAAGCTATAGAAGATAAAGAACAAGCTATAACAGAAAAAGCAAATATTACTCGTCGTCTCTCATCCGTAACGCAAAATCATAATAAACTCTTAAAAAGACGTAGGAGAGGAGTGTATGAGATCGGCAACGTGGTGTATATATTGTCACATGTTGCTTTTACTACTTACTACCAAGATGACTACTATAAAATAGGTATCTCTACACAATCAGCTACAGAAACAACGCCAGCGTTTACCAACAGATTATCACAAATATAAAACAGGAGCGCCCTGTGATTATAAAGTTCATTACTTGATATATGTAGAGAATAACAAATTAATCGAAGATATACTCAAATTAAAATTCAAGAATCAGCTTAATCCAAGCAATGGTGAATGGATAAAAGGTGTAAAATTAG
>Ga0247841_10008606_pt1 | contig 14617 bp, 9 predicted proteins | sample LaCruzMarch2015__2_FD_192410 | JGI IMG/M metagenome (GOLD analysis project Ga0247841, IMG submission 192410) | Freshwater microbial communities from meromictic Lake La Cruz, Castile-La Mancha, Spain - LaCruzMarch2015_18m | ecosystem: Environmental > Aquatic > Freshwater > Lake | place: Spain...
TGGGTCAACTTCATATTTTTCTTTAAATTCATCAACTTTTTCAAGTGTTTCGGTCAAGTTCATTCCAGTAGGTATAATTTTCGCCATTTGGTCGCAGTAAGAATAAGTATATTGCAATGCTCGGCCAACATCTCTGATTACCGCTCGGGCAGCCATTGTTCCAAAAGTAATAATTTGTGCAACGTGATCGGAGCCATATTTTTCTGCAACATATTTTATAACTTCATCTCTGCGTCTGTCGGCAAAGTCTAAATCAATGTCGGGCATGGAAATTCTTTCTGGGTTTAAAAATCTTTCAAAAAGTAAATCGTGCTTTAAGGGGTCAACGTTTGTTATACCTGTTAAATAAGCAACAATAGAACCTCCTGCAGAGCCTCTTCCTGGGCCAACAATAATTCTGTTTTGTTTTGCCCAGTTTACAAAATCTTGAACAATTAAAAAATATCCTTCATATCCTGTTTTTGCAATTACCGATAATTCATATTTTAAACGGTCTGTAACTTCTTTGCCTGGGTTTTTACCATACCTTTTTTCTGTACCGTTCCAACAAAGTTCTTCTAAAAATTCAATAGAAGTTTTTCCTTCTGGCAATGGAAATGTAGGCAGTTTTGTTTTGCCTAATTCAATTTGTACATTGCAGGCATCTGCAATTTTTTGAGTATTTTCAATGGCTTCGGGTACGTCTTTAAAATGTTCTGCCATTTCTTCGGGTGAAACCATAGAAAAATCATCTTGCGTCATACTCAACCTTTCTGGGTCATTTATGTCTGCTCCTGTGTTTATTAACATTAAAACATCTTGTGCCTCGGCGTCTTCTTTTCTTAAATAGTGAATGTCATTTGTTGCCACCAAAGGAATGCCTGTTTTTTTAGAAAGTGCAATTAGTTTTTTGTTAGCTGTAATTTGGTCTGGAATATTGGCATGGTGTTGAAGTTCTAAATAAAAATTTCCCTTGCCAAAAAACTTTTCATATTTTAATGCCGTTTCTTCGGCTTCTTCTAATTTATTTGATAAAAGTAATCGTGGAATTTTTCCTTGAATACAGGCTGAAAGACCAATTAAACCTTCCGCATATTTTTCTAAAATTTCCTCGTCTATTCTTGGCTTATAATAAAAGCCCTCCAAGTTAGCAATAGTAACTAATTTAATTAAATTTTTATAGCCTTGTTCATTTTTTGCTAACAAAATTAAGTGGTTTCTTCGTGCATCAACTCCAGACCTTTTGTCGGAAAGTTTTTCGAAGGCCGTATAAACTTCGCAACCAATTATCGGCTTTATTCCTTTTGCTTTGGCCTTTTTGTAAAACTCGATTGCTCCATACATAACGCCATGGTCGGTTAGGGCAACAGAAGTCATGCCAAGTTCTTTTACATAGTCTAAAAGCTCATCGATTTTTGCTAAACCGTCTAATAAACTATAATGGCTGTGAACGTGTAAGTGTGTAAATTTAGACATTTTTCTTATATATTACTTAATATACCATTTTACCCCGTTAGAGATATAAATCAAGAAGGGCGAAAGAACAATGCATGATTGAAAATCTTTAACGGGGTTTACCTTTTCGGCTATGTTTTACAAGTGTTTAAATGTGCTAGAATAAAATATAAATAACTATGCAATATCCAAATCTAGAAGAAGAAAAAAAGTTGTGGAAAAAAGGTTATGAGTGCGTTGTCGGCTTAGATGAAGTTGGAAGGGGACCATTGGCAGGACCAGTCGTAGCTGGTGCTGTTTTTATAAAATCTCCTTCGACAAGCTCAGGGCAAGCGGCCCTTAAAATTTTAATAAAAGGAATAAATGACTCAAAAAAAATTTCCGAAAAAAAGCGTGAAGAAATTTTTGATATTTTAGTAAAACATAAAGATGTAAAATGGGGAATTGGTATTGTGTCAGAAAAAGAAATTGATAAAATAAATATTTTAAAAGCTACAAAGCTGGCAATGAAAAAGGCTGTAACCGCCTTAACTTTAAAGATGGACGGCCGTCCACTATTAAAGTCTGAAGTTTTTTTGTTGATTGATGGCAATTTTTCAGTAGACTTTATTGTGCGACATAATCAGAAGGCAATTATAAAAGGGGATCAGAAAGTTATTTCAATTTCTGCTGCAAGTATAATTGCTAAAGTAACTAGAGACAGGTTGATGAAAAAATTTCATAAAAAATTTTCGCAATATGGATTTGATAAACATAAAGGTTATGGCACAGCCTTCCATATTGAAATGATTGAAAAGCATGGGCCATGCGACATTCATAGAAGGAGTTTTGCGCCCATATCTAGCTTAAGCATAAAATAGAAAACTTATTCACACCTTAATAGTATTTGACGTATTGCTTTCATAATATAATAGGTTTAAAATGGAATAATAAATATGTATTATATTAAAAATATTACGTTTAAAATATCACTTATTGCTTCTGTTGTTTTTTTGCTGGCCACGTGTGTTTTTCTGCAAGCAAATGCAGAAATTCCAAAAGTGCAGGCAGATTTGGCCCCTAGGATATTCATAACAGAAACCAAAATAACCAAAACTTTAGGAAATGAAGTTCAGGGAGAGTTTACAGTTTTAAATAACGAGACATATTATTTAAGTGATTTAAGCTATGAAATCAAGCTATTGCAAGGAAGCACATATGAAGATTTCAAATTGATTGATGTGGTAGTTGATAGGGCAATTTTTGCTGTGCCACCAGGCGAGAAGGTGGTTAAAACTTTCAAATATAGTTATCCAAAAAATATTGGTAGTGATAACTATACCTTAAGAACTCAAATTATTACTTCAAGAGGCACAGAACTTGGATGGAATGATTTATTAATGCCTTTGACCGGAGAGAATAAATTTTTAGATATTCAAAGACGATTTTCTAAGATTTTAGTCGATCTCTCGGTGGCTTTACCTAGCTCAGGAGAAAGTGGTGCTAAATTAGAACCAGTAAATAATCCAACTGCGGGCAAAGAAGTTAATAAAAAAAGCGATCAAACTGAAGCTACTAGCGTAGGGAGCGCCACAGTATTATCACTTAAACAAGTTCCCGCAGGTACCGTACCAGTTGAAAGCAAATTAATAGCTACTCCTTCTGAAGGAATATTGGTTAATTCAAAAAGCGACGTAATTGTAATAATGAGGGTTCAAAACTCTGGTCAAACAATTACAGTTATTCCTAAAATAAAAATTTTTCAACGGCAATTTAATATGCCATTGGTGAAGGAGTATAATGACGCGCCAATAGTTTTCGCTAAGGGCGAGGTAAGAGATGTTCAGCTAAAAATGCCAAATTTAGATATTCCAGAATCATATTTAGCGGAGGTTAAGTTTTATCAAAATAATTTACAGGTTTCGGGAATAGAATATTTTAGATGGGTGGTTGAAGGTGATAGCGGTAAAATTATGTACATTAAAGCAGATAAAGACTTTTATAAAGCTGGTGAAAATATTAATTTAATAGTTCAAACATCTGGACCAGCGGATGCTAGTAACGGCGGCATAGGGCAATTGCAGGTTGTAGTTTTTGATAAAAACGGAAATGTTATTTCGAAAAAATTAAGTGATGTTTCTCTAGAAGGGTTGGTTACTGTTAATATTTCGATTCCTGTTGCGAAGGATTTAGTTTCACCTATAATTAATGTGAAATTGACTAAAGCAGATAAAAATTTAGATGAGCAAAAAATTAATTTGCCAGTATTTTCACCAGAAGCAAAGATATTAGAGAAAAATCGAAATCAACAGTTATTGATATTTTATTTGCAAATTATATTAGCAGTAATAGTAATTTTAATAATTGGGATTATATTTTACAAATTAAAAATAAAACAAGGCAAGAAATAAATGATGAAAAAGAATAAGCAAAAATTATTTAGCATTTTAATTTTACTTTTTAGTTTATTTTTTATGCCAACAGTAATTCATGCTGCTGCTTTTACGACTTGGACAATAATTACTCCGCTGGCCGGATATACTTTTAATCCAGGTGATGACATAAATGTTAAGGGCACAATTACATCAACAGTATGTAGTAATTCTTTAGGATCTATTCCAGTTACTTATACTCTAGGTACTGGTCAAACATGGACTGATAAAATGGAGGCTAGGGGAGGGGCCACGCTCAATTGGTATAATAAAATTACTCTTCCTACTAATACTCCATGCGGGCCCAACACTCTTAATATTTATTGGGAACAACCTGTATATAAAAAAGGTTCTACTGTTGCTTTTCAAACAGATGTTGGAGATGCGACAATAAATATTGTAGTAGGTACGAATGCTGCTTGTGGATCAGCTGCCAACACAATAACGAGCACAAGGCCAAGTACGGGTTTGTGTAATATTGGTTCGCCCTCTAACGTGGTTGGGCATTTGCTTAATTGGCAATGGTATTGCTATGCAAACACAACCCTTCCTGCAAACAGCGACCCTAGCTGTAACGCTGTTGATGCCGATTGCTATGCATATAACCATTCATTGCCAGCTGGATGTGGTACAAATGCACAGCCCAACCCAAAAACTTATCCAAAAGGTTCATCATCTTTTTCTGGTACTTTTTGCCTTCTTGGGTGGCCAAAAGATGCTAATGATAATATTTTCTATAATCCTCCATTCCCAACTTCTGATAATCCCATATCAACATGGTATTGTCTAACTTATTCTGGGAATGTTAAATGTCAAGCGATTCTTGGCACTAGTGGTGGCTGTTTTTAGATGTTTAGGTCAATGAAATCAATCATAATTTAAAAAAAATAAACAATAAGCAATGAAGATTAAATTTTTATTAACATTTTTGCCTTTATTGTTTTTTGGTTTATTTTTATTTGTGAATGAGACTTTGGCAGATTCTTATCAGAGTAGTATTAGTATTATAATACCAACTGCAAAAATAGGGACGACTCAGATCCAAGAAATGGCCAGTAATGCCTACCCATATGCTTTTGGTGATGAGCCACCAGGAACAGTTATTCATTCAATACCCCCAATTTATAAGGGTTGGCGCGAGTGGGCGCCATCGACTGCTGCTCCATATTATATTTCGCCCCATTCTTGTTATAATTGTGGGCCTGCTAACGCTGGTGGCGATGGGTTTAACTGTATAGGATGTTCGAATAACCCTTTTTATTGGCAATACCCTGCTACTTGGGTGTCTAATCTGAATGACTCTTATGCATATGATTTATCATTAACTACAGGAAGCTCTGAGGGTGCGGGATATTATGCACCTGGATATTATATGCTTAAGGCTGTATACCCGTCGTACACCAGTGATAACTATTATGGGCATAGTGATGCTTCAGAGCCCTACAAAGCAACGCAAGTAACATATCTTCCCTTTATATTGGATGGTGCTAGTAAGACAGTCACATTTAGACTTAATTTTTCTGCAGTTTCCTCTTATTATCAATATACTTCTTATATCCCAGTAAGAATATTTTATTCTCCTATAGCTCACAATGGCGAGTGCGGTAGCAATGCTTATACTTTTACAACCCAGACTGCATATTCGGGAAGTTTTTGTAATAGTTATCCATATGCGCCATTGCATGACGGGACTGGTAACCCGCCATTTCCAACAAAAGACGAACCGATTGTTCAGTGGGAATGCTCGGGTTCTAATCTAGGCCAATCTGTGCCATGTACAGCTAGATTGAAAGTTTCAGGCGCATGCAATAGTGCCGCGAACGGTCAATATTTTTTCACGAAACCAGGTATTAGTAGCCTTTGCACAACAGGTTATCCAACAGCTATTTCTGGCTATGGGCCTTGGACTTGGACATGCAACGGTTTGAACGGTGGGTCTAATAGTGGTACATGTACAGCTTATATAAAAAAGAATGGTGTTTGTAGCGAGCTTCTTAATGGTCATGAGCTGCCTAGTATGCCAACCATAGCTGATGGCCTTTGTGATATTGGTACGAGTGCTGGAGTTTCTGGATCTGGCACCACAGCAGATCCTTGGACTTGGACATGTTCTGGGGTAGGAATAGGTGCTACAGCAACCACATGTAGTGCTTATAAATATACCAATGGCCTTTGTGGGCCTGCTGCTAAAATATATTCAAAAACAGCTAGCAACTTCTCTGGCGCCCTTTGCGCTTCTGGAAGTGCTTCGCCTTCTAACATAAGTTTTCCTACTGCAAATGACTCTGTAAAAACATGGACATGCTCTGGTTCAGGAATTGGGGCAATGTCTAGTCCAACTTGCTCGGCTATTTTAACTGTTGATGGTCAATGCAATTCAGTAGTTACAGGAACTTATACTGCTTCTGAATCATGGCCACGTAGTACGGATTATTGTACTAAGGGAGCTATCGGAGTATCAGGTGCTAAATATTTTTATAGAGTAAGTGCCATAAATAGCTTAGGAACCGGAAGTGCGGGGACAGCTAGCGCCACAACTCCTTAAAATAAATTAATTTTTAAAAATGAAAAAATTTTTACAACAAAAAGAAAAATTTAGAATAACAAAAATATTATTATTTTTTGTTGTAATCGTTATATTTAGTTTTCTTTCTCCAGAAAGAATTTTAGCTGCGACCACGACAGTAACAAGCGTTTCTTCAACCGTTTCAAATGGTTATTATAAAGCTGGAGCAATTATTCCAATTACGGTTACGTTTAGTTTACCCGTTACAGTAACTGGTACACCAGCATTAGTATTAGAGACTGGAACAACTAACAGGTCTGCAACATATGTTTCGGGTGATGGCACTAATATTCTTACATTAAACTACACGGTGGTCGCGGGCGATACGGCCGCCGATTTGAACTATTATTTAACAAGTTCTTTAACTGGAACTATAAAAAACGGGACAACTTCTGCCACCTTAACGTTGCCAACGCTAACAGGTGTTAATTCTTTAGCTGGACAAAAGGCTATTGTTATTGATACAACTGCACCAACTCTTTCTTTCACCGATGATGTTGAGGCTGGACCTGTTATGACGGACACGGTTGTAGGAAGTTGGGGTGACGCAACAATAAAAAAATGGGATTATTTTTCTAGTAGTTGTCCATTTTTTACGGAAGACTATTCGAATTTGTCGACGGTTTCCATGAACCAAACTACAGTGGATCATGGAGGCTATATTTGTTTATATGGAGAAGATACAGCCGGCAATTCAGCAGTAAAATCTTCGGCTTATCCTATTAACCTAGATAGAATTGCTCCAATCGTATCTAGTGTAGCCGTCCAAACAGCGACAACAATTAATATCACTTTTAATGAAGCAATGGGCACTGGGATGACTACGGCTTCTAATTATACAGTTTCTGGAACAGGAAAAGGAACGCTATCAACGAGTCCCTCTTCAGTATCAACAGTATCTGGTAGCACATACAGATTAACATTTACAGGAGAGATGCTTACCGGTGGAGATATTACAATCACAGTTAATTCTACTAACGTAAAAGACGTTGCAGGAAATGCAATGGGTTACACAAATTCAGGAACCCATGTTGCAGGCGGAATGGGAACTCCCCCAGTTATTACTATTGCAAACCCAACCACTACTGCTGCAACGAGCAAAGTAATAACAGCAACATTCACAGGATCTGTTTCCAACTACATGGTTAACACAACCGGTACAACTTGCAACGGAACCTTAACTTTTGTAGCTTATGCCAGCCAAACATTTTCAAATGAATCTGATAACGGAAAATATGTTTGTTATAAATCAGTTGATGCAGTTGGAAATATTGCTTACAAATTATCAGACCCTATTGCTGGAATTGATAAAACTGGACCAACCGTTGTTAGCGTTTTTGTCCAAACTGCAGATACGATTAGCGTTATATTCAGCGAAGCAGTGAATTCTGCTGCACTAACCAAAACGAATTATATCGTTTCTGGGGATGGAAAAGGGACTCTAGCAAGCAGTCCATATTTTGCACCATATTTGCAATCCGGTAATACTGCGATTTTAGAATGGGCTAGCGGAGAAATGGTGGATGGTAAAGATATAACGATTACTGTTAATGCTACAAATGTTAAAGATGTCGCCGGAAATTCAATGGGTAGTCCAAACTCAGCAACCCATGTCGCCGGAGGCATAGGGGTTCCACCATACATTGTAGTTGCAAACCCAACTACTACTCCTGCAACAAGTAAAGTGATTACAGCAACATTTACCGGATCTGTTTCTAATTATATGGTTACTACCACCAACCCAGTTTGTGATGGAAGTTTAACTTTTGTAGCTTATGCCAGCCAAACATTTTCAAATGAATCTGATAACGGAAAATATGTTTGTTATAAATCAGTTGATGTATTAGGAAATATTGCTTACCAAAGATCTAATGCTATTGCGGGAATAGATAAAACGGGGGCAACTATAAATATTTCTATAACGCCATCAACTACTTGGGCAACAAATAGGACTATAACAGCTACAGCAACTGATGCATCTGCAACTACCATTACTATGAAAGAAACAACTGGAACAACCTGTGATGGAACTTTAACGTTGTTTATAACTTATGCAAGTAAAACATATTCTACTCAGCCAGCTGCTGGCACAAAAATTTGTTATAAGGCAGTTGATGCAGTTGGTAATATTACATATAAGTTATCAGATGCAATTGTTAATATTGATAACGCAGGTCCAGTTGGCAGTAGTCTTAGCCATGCTAGTGGAATTACAACCAATACATCGGTATTATTAACCGCTTCAACCGGAACAGATGCTCTTTCTGGAATAAATTATAATTCAAACAAATTTCTTCGCTCCTCAGCGACTTACGACCCTATCACGTCTTGTGGCAGTTTTAATAGTTATATAGAAATATATAGTGGATCTAGTACTTCTTATACAGATTCGGGGTTAACTAAAGGATTTTGTTATATGTATTCATATCAAATTCTTGATAATGCTGGTAATGGTGCAACGAAAGTTTCTAGCTCGATGGTTGTGATTGTTGGATCTCCAAATGCAGTTTCATTAACTGCGACTCCTAATTCAAATTCAGAAATTAATTTGTCATGGACAACTCCAAACAATGGAGGAAGTTCTATCACGGGTTATTTAATTGAAAGATGTGAGCCGACGTTAGATGATCCTAATTGTACCGATGAAGCAAGCTGGACAACGGTCACAACTGCAGGAAGTTCTGTTTTAAGTTATAAAGATCAGGCAATTTTGCCATTAGCGCTTGCATTAACCAATAATGCAACTTCTACATGGCTGTGCAAAGGAACTGGTTGTGATGCAACAGATGATACTTGTGTTGCAACAAGAAGTGGAAATGTTGCTCTTTGCATGGAATTTGGATCTTCTTTTGAGAGACCACCGCAAGATGATAGTGCTTGTGCGCAGGGAACATATGTTGCTGACACGACACCAGGACGCAACAACGGAACAACAACTAAATGGACATGGAAATGTCAGGGAGATGTAGGAACTCTTCCAGTTGATTGTGAGTCTGCATTAAGCGGAATTTGCGGAATTGCATCTTTATATAGCTCAGTATACGCATGGACTGGTTCTAGTTCTACTATAACAAATAGCTATGTGACAACTGCACCAAATTATCAGGAATTATGTTATAGCGGAATTCCAGCGCCAACTAGCGTAACCTTACCTGCTGCAGAATATAGTTCTGGAGGACCTTGGTCTTGTCTGGGAGTTGGAACAGATCCATATTCTGAAACCAATTGTTATGCCTCAAGGGGGCCACAACCAACTCCTGGGTCATGTGTCACATTGGGATCTAGTAATGTTCACCCTAATTGGGGTGATTGGCTATGTAGTTACGGAACATATGTTGCCGATAGTACAGTTGGTGCTAACAACGGAACAACAACAAAATGGACATGGAAATGTCAGGGCGACGTAGGTTCTAGTCCAGTTTCCTGTGAATCTCCTTTAAGCGGAACTTGTGGTTATGCGACAACTCCGCCGAGATCTTATCCATATAATGGTTTAACAACAACCCTTCCAGAAGCTGGCACAACATTGTGTCTTACAGGAATAGCTAACCCTACTGCCCCAGTTTTGGGCGCGGCTGGAAATTCAACTATTCCATGGGTTTGTAATGGTGTCGGAACAAGTCCTGCGTCAGCAAATTGCTCAGCCAAGAGAGATTACCCTGCTGTTAGCGCTTCTTGTGCTGGTAGTCCAGCAACTGTAGCTGCTTTGGCTCCAGTAACTTGGACCGCAACTCCAGGAGGTGGAAATAATTCATATACATATATTTGGTCGGGAACAGACAGCCTTTCAGGAACTTCAAATCCTATTTCAAAAACATATTCTACTTCAGGACAAAAAAATGCAACTATTCGAGTTACTTCTTTAGGATTATATGATGAAAAAACTTGTCAAATAGCAGTTGACCCAATTCAAGGAGCTTGTGGAACAGCAATTAATAGTTCTTGGACTGCATTCCCAAGCCCGGCATCCACACTTTGTGCGCCTGGCTCTACGGCTTTGGCTATTGTTTATGATACAACTCACAATAATGGAACAAACGTTGCATGGACTTGGCAATGTCAAAGAGATACCACAGTTAATTGTACGGCACCTTTAAGTGGAGCCTGCGGAAATGCAATCAACTTAACATATTTATATACTGGTTCTCAAACTATTATTAGTGCATATTCTGATTTGTGTGCTCATGGAATATCCCCGGCTAGTGTGACATTGCCCGCTCTAGCTGGATCAGTCTCTCCTACATGGACATGCGCTGGAGTTGGTGTGGGTGCTACTTCTATAAATACCTGTCAAACACAGAGAGGATATCCAGACGTAACAGGATCTTGTAACGCAGTACCTCCTTCGGGCGTAACTCCTTTAAGCGGTAACTGGACAGCAGTTCCAGGAGGTGGATTAGGATTAGGGACATATACATACACTTGGAGCCAAGCAGCAAGCGGAGGCACCACGATCACTGTTCCATTTACTTATGCAACTGATGGCACAAGAACAGCAGGAATTATAGTTCACTCTGGAGGGCTTGATAGTACACTTAATACTTGTTCAGTTGTTGTTTCAAGCACCCCAATTGCAGGTGAATGCGGAACCTATGGAAAAGTAGAGGGAGTCAACTATGCTTCTAATGTTAGCGCCTGGCCAGCAATAGGAACATTCTGTGGTGCGGGAAATGGCATAGCAACGCCAACTTCACCAGTATTCCCATTAGCAGGTGCTACAAGAGAGTGGACTTGTGGAGGCCTAAATTTAGGGGCATCTAGTGGAACTTGTAAAGCAACAAAATTATCTCCTCCAACCGTCACCGTTAAAGCCCCTAAGCAGTCATATTGTGAAGATCCTATTACAAAAATTCCTACTCAAGCTACAACAAATGTATATTTGGAATGGACTTATGGAATGGGGTCCGCAGCACAACAGAGCTCTACAGTAGAAATTTATAGTAACAGTGGCTATACAAATAGAGTGTGGTTTGATGATGTCTCTGGATCAACTAATGCTAAATTGATAAATGTTAAGGTTGGCGCATTGTCAGCAAATTATGAGTTAAATTTTAGCACTCAGTATTATTGGCAAGTAAAGGTTTTTGATCAAGCTAGTGGTAGTTCTGCTTGGGTCAAAGGAACGCCGTTTGCTACACCTTCTCATGCTTATCCATATATTAAAGTTACTCATACGCCAGCTTCACCAATAATTAAATATCCATTCTATCTAAATGCTAGCAAATCAGCATGTTATGGTCCAACAGGAGTTTGTACATATAATTGGACATTAGACGACAACACAGCGGTAACAGGCTCAAACCCAGCTGGCATTACCCGTGATACACCAAAAACATATGTTGAACAATTAAGGGTTACAGATGATGATGGTCATTATTGCGAGACCGATTACAATGTTCCGGTAAGCGTTTCTAAGAATGTTCCTGAGTGGAAAGAAATATCACCATTTTAGAGAAATTTATGGGGTGGCGGTTTTCTTCGGAAAACCGCCACTTTTATTACAGAAATTGCTCTCAGGTCTTGCAACTTTTCAATTTTTGTTATAATATATAAATTACAACGTTTAGCTTTTGGCGCATATGGTATAGTAAAAACTAAACCCTAGACTCTAAATACTAAACCCTAAATAAAAAAATGGCAGTACCAAGACATAGTCATACACGAGGAAAAGTGGGCAGAAGCAGAATGCACAAGTACATCAAAAATGTGCAGTTGAATGTTTGCCCAAAATGCAAAAAACCAATTTTGTCCCATACAGTTTGTTTAAACTGCGGATTTTATAAAGGGACAGAAGTTGTAAATGTTTTAGGAAAACTTACAAAAAAAGATAAAAAAACTAGAGAAAAAGAAATCAAAGAAGCAGGTAAGGAATAAATAGCTAGTGTCTTTAAAAAATAATTTTAAACAAAAAATTTAAAACATGGCGAGCCGACATTTATCGCGTTCAATTGTCTTACAATCACTTTACGAGTGGGATTTTTACGACAAAAAGCCTAGTTTAAAAGATATTACCGAAAGAAATATCAAGGATTTTGGTCCTGGTTTAGAAGAATTAGATTTTATTTGGAAGCTAGTAGAGGGAATTGAAAATCACAGAGTAGAAATTGATAAAATTATTGAAACAGCAGCTCCAGAATGGCCTTTAGCGCAAATTGCAATGATTGATAGAAATGTTTTAAGAATTGGTTTGCTCGAACTTTTATATTCTGATAAAGCAGAAGTGCCACCAAAGGTTGCTATAAACGAAGCAATTGAATTAGCAAAAACTTTTGCTGGTCAAACATCAGGAAAGTTTGTTAATGGAGTTTTAGGCACGGTATACAAACAAATTGAACAGCCTGCAGATGCAGGAGAAAAAGAATAATGGATTTTGAAATTTTAGAAAAAAAATTAGGAATTGAATTTAAAAATAAAGATCTTTTGAAACATGCTTTTACGCACAGGTCTTATTTAAATGAAAACCCAGAATTGAAATTAGAGCACAATGAAAGATTAGAATTTTTAGGAGACGCAGTTGTGGAATTAATTGTCACATCACATTTATATAAAGAATTTCCAGAAAAGGCAGAGGGGGATTTAACAAATTGGAGAGCAGCATTGGTTAATGCAAAAATGTTAACTAGCGTCGCACAAGAGTTAGGCTTTAACGATTTTCTTCTGCTCTCAAGAGGAGAATCAAAAGAAATGGGTAAGGCAAGAGCTTATATCCTAGCAAATACTTTTGAAGCGTTTTTAGGGGCATATTATCTTGATTCAGGATATGAGGCCTGCGACGAATTTATCAGAAGGCATTTATTAAAAAATTTAGCAGAAATTATAAGGGACGGCTCTTATAAAGATTCAAAGTCTAAATTTCAGGAAGAAGCTCAAGAAAGAGTTTCTATTACACCAAATTATAAAGTATTAAAAGAATCAGGACCAGATCACGAAAAGAGCTTTATAGTAGGAGTATATTTAGATGATGAATTAGTTGCACAAGGTGAAGGCTTATCAAAAAGAGAAGCAGAGTCTGTAGCAGCTGAAGCCGCATTAAAAGCAAAAAATTGGAATTAGTATCGCTCGGCGAGCAAATTTTTACTCGCGGGACATCCTCTCTACGGGGAGCCAACGTCCCGCTCTAAAAACTTACTTGCCTCGCTTAAACAAATAAAAATAATAAAAATATGCTTACAATTAGACTTACAAGAAAAGGAAAAAAGAATCAGCCATTTTTTAGAGTGGTTGTAATAGATAAAAGAAGTTCAACAAGAGGAGGAAGATCTGTTGAAGATGTTGGATATGTTGATCCTTTGAAAAAAAGAAGAAGTTTTAATGCAGAAAGAATTCAATATTGGTTGTCTAAAGGAGCACAAGCTTCCTCAACAGTTCACAACTTATTAGTTTCAGAAAAAATTATTGAAGCAGATAAAATTCACGTTTCAAAATTAAGCAAAAAGGCAAAAGAAAAAATGAAAGTAGCTGCAGAGGAAGCAGTAGCAAAAGCTGAAGCAGAAAAAGCTGCAGCTGAAAAAGCTATAGCTGATAAGAAAGCAGAAAAGGAAGCCGAAGAAGCAGCTGCAAAAGCAGAAGCTGAAAAGCCTGCAGAAGCACCAGTTGAGGAAGTAAAAGCAGAAGAGACTGTAGCGGAAGCTCCAGTAGAAGAAGCACCAAAAGAATAATTATTCCGCCAGTTGGCGAAACGATAACTCTTTTATTAGAGTTTTTTGTTTGTAGGGTATAGCTATTGACAAGGTTGCTTGGATATGCTATAATAAAATACAGTAAATAAGTAATATAAAGGCGTTTAGGCGATTTCTCTTTATTGACCGATTCTGTGGCTCCGGCTGCGGAACTCGAGAAATAGAGCCCGGCAAAGAAAGTTTTAGGACTTTTGTAAGTTTCGGACAGGGAGGAATCACCCAAGCGCCTTTTATCAAACGAACGTCCCCAAAAATAGCAACTCGCGACGCGCGAGGTGCTACCATTTTTGAGGGAGAAAATTAGATAGTCAATCAACCAAAACAACTGAAGGGAAACACAGAAATGAATCGATTGCAGAGAATAGTAGCCTGGCTAGGAGTGGTATTACCACCAATGCTCAGGCGGTTAGGTAGGGCACTGCTAACCCTATTACTATGGGTTGGCGATATGTTCGGCAGAGTTGTCACAGCCATTGTCAGGGGAACCTGCAAATGGTTAAGGCGAAACTGTCTTGCATCCTGGAAGG
>Ga0247841_10008607_pt1 | contig 14616 bp, 17 predicted proteins | sample LaCruzMarch2015__2_FD_192410 | JGI IMG/M metagenome (GOLD analysis project Ga0247841, IMG submission 192410) | Freshwater microbial communities from meromictic Lake La Cruz, Castile-La Mancha, Spain - LaCruzMarch2015_18m | ecosystem: Environmental > Aquatic > Freshwater > Lake | place: Spain...
TCAGTTTATAACAGATTTTATTTTTTCAAAGTTAGCTCTCGATAAGAGTTGCGAGAAATACAAATGCCTCTATGAGGAGTGTCTGAGTATCGGGAGGTTAGCTGCATGAATTTTTAACGGAGTATTGATGGATAATAATGCTAAAATTGAACTAGCTAAAAATGGAAACAATAATTGCATATTGCGGTTTGACATGTGACAGTTGTCCCATTCATTTTGCAACATTAGAACAGGATAAATCTCGACAAATATCAATGAGAAAATCAATAGCTGAGCAATGTTCCAAACTTTATGGGATGAATATACAATTAGAGGATATTACTGACTGCGATGGATGTAGAGCTAACTCTGAAAGATTGTTTTCTGGATGTTTGAATTGTGAAATTAGGAAATGTGCAAGTCAGAAAAATATAGAAAGCTGTGCATATTGTAGTGATTATGCTTGTGGAATACTTAAGGAACATTTTTCGCATGATTCCACTGCGCAGACTCGACTTGAGGAAATTCGACATGCAGACAAAATATAGAAAACAGAGAACATGAAAAATAAAACACAGAAGTTCTGGGATAAGCAAGCTAAGAGATATGACTCTAGTGAAATACAATTCGATCCTGTTTATAAGGACGTAATTCCCAAAACAAGGAAATATCTTAATATTGTTGATAATGTACTTGATTTTGGTTGTGCAACAGGAACTAAAACAATACAACTTGCCGATGGAACAAAACATATTCATGGGCTTGACATTTCGACTGAAATGATCAATGAAGCAATTAAAAAGAAAGATAAAACGAATATTAGGAATATTTCTTTTTCTCAGGGAACGATATATAATAATGATTTTGAGAAAGCTTCATTTGACAATATTATTGCTTATGGTATTATTCACTTATTAGAGGATAAAGAAAAAGTAATCCAGAGAATTTACGAATTATTAAAACCAGGAGGCTTATTCATTTCAACAACTGCTTGTTTTAAAGACAAAATGGCATTCAAAAACAGTTTAGAATTTAAAGCATATCTTTTTATCAAAAGACTTGGGATTTTGCCCTTACATTTAAACATGTTTAGTACCAATGACGTGAAGGAGTTAATTGATAATCATAATTTTCAGATAATTGAAGCTGAAAAAATATTTTTCGGAATAACCTCTATCTTTATTGTTGCCAAGAGATTATGAAAGGAATGATAAAAAGCACTTTGCACAACGAGCAGCTAAACCCGATGCTACACACATCCGCTATCGCTTGAACGATTACGGAACTCACGCACTGGGTTTAGTTGCGGGGCGTTATCCACCAGTTTAAAAAGCAAATGGCCTGCCTTGACATTATGGAATAAAAATTAACTCTATAATCAAATGAAAATTGCATGTGTTATACTTGGAACAAGAGGCGATGTTCAACCAATGGTTGCATTAGCAACAGGCCTTATGAAGAAAGGGCACGAAGTCATTATTTGTGCTCCATCCGAAAACGAACAACTTGCAAGGACTTATAATTGTCCATTTGTGGCATTCGGGCCAGAAATAAAGAAGAATGTAAAGGAAAATCCCGAAAAACAAAAAGGTGGAGTTGCGATCAAAATTTCTCAAAAACAGGGAAAGAAAATTATCAATGATCAGATAAACCTCTTACCTAATAAAATTAAAGGTGTAGACTTGGTGTTGGGAGCAGGAATAGTGATGGGTGTTCAAACTACGGCTGATATAATAAAGGTCCCTTACCGTTTTGTTGCATTCTATCCTATTATACTGGGTACCACAAAAGATGATCCATTCAAAAATCGTATGATGTTTGGTTTCGGAAGAACCATGATCAACCTGATGATGAAAAGTTTTATTAACAAACAACTTGCTAATTATGGACTTCCGCCGATTAAAGACTGTTGGAAACATTGGATGGGCGAAAATGTTATTCTTGCTTGCGACAGAGAATTAAATGCTGCACGTGACGGTTTAGCATTTGCTTTTACTCAGACTGGTTTTATGTTACTGCCATCAAAATACGGTTTACCGGCTAATGTAGACACTTTCCTCAATTCAGGAAAACCTCCTGTGTACATCGGGTTTGGCAGCAACCCTATTACGAATCCTGATAAGTATACTGCAATGTTTAAACAAGTTCGTGACACTACCGGTCAGCGGCTAATCATTTCAAAGGGATGGGCTGATTTGCCAGTAATTGATACCCGTGATATTATATTTGTTGACGAAATGCCCTTTGAGTTGCTGTTCCCTAAATTGGCGTCTGTCGTTTATCATGGAGGAACCGGCACCCTGGCAGCAATAGCCAGAGCGGGTATTCCCCAGGCGGCATTTCCTTTTATGGGAGATCAGTTTGACAACCGCAAGCAAATTGTGAAGCTGGGATTAGGTCCCCAGACCTGTGATTTTAAAGAAATATCTGCAGAAGCAATTTCCTTAGCTATAACAGAAAGCATCTCTAATGATAAATACAAAAAAAATGCTGTAGAGATGTCACAAAGACTTCAAAACGTAAATGGAATCGAATTAACTATTCAATTAATTGAAAAAGAATTTAAAAAATAAGAACCGGTGGTTAGCGACTGGGCGTTATGGGCAAGTTTCATGAAAATATGATGGAATGATGGTAGATAAATAAAATGAAAAAATATTTTGAGAAGTTATAGTCTGAACATAAATAAAAATAATTAAAAAATATAAAATGGAGACCAAAAACCATTGTTAAAAACGGGGCAAACCCGAGAGGCTATATTACTCGGGAACTATAAAAAAGTAAAAATGAAAAAATTTGCATTTATTACCGGAGCAATATCATTTTCATTGACCGGTTTAGGTGTCATATTTAAAATGAACCATTGGCATCCTGCAGATATGATATTGATTGTAGGAATTGGTATTTTTTCTTTATTGTTCATCCCAAGTATTTTTAAATATTTGTATGACAGAGGAAAATAATCAAATAAAAAACCTACCCATAACAAGCCGACAGCCAAGCAATAAGGTCGGTTTCCAGAGGCAAGCATACACTAAACCTGCAAATGTCATAGGTAATTGAAAATATCAAACAAGTAAAACCCGCACTGCGGCTGCATGCAGGACGTTAGCACCAAACCGATAAAAACCTTACCTGAACTGATATGCCCTACCAAAATAAATGATATGAGAACAAGATTTTTTGTTGTACCTCTCCTTCTGGTGATTTTGTCTTCATGCAGCAGGAATAAAATCTGTACACAGGAGTTTCGTCTAATTTATATTAACATAAAAGACAGTTTAGGTAAAGCTGTTTTACTTGATTCGAATTATACACAGGTTATAAGTTCACAGGAAAAAATAATTGAAAAGACAGACAGCATTGATAAAATTGAAGGGTTATATATTTTATTTACCGATTCACAAAAAGACATGATACCTGAAAATATAGAAACTGAAGTACAATTTATTGGCATAATGGGTTTTGTAAAAATTGTAGAAGAGAAATATATTATGTCACAAGATGGTTGTCATATTAAACTACTTAGTGGAAAAACAAATATTATTTTGAATCAATGATTTTTTGATTTGCAAGAGTTTTCTTTCTGTGGCTTGTAAGATGAGAAAAGTAATAAATTGGGATGGTTGTTTATTGTCATGCTTTTAATTTTCGAGACAGTTAGAATGCTCTTAAAGTAAAAATATAAATCGGTCTGGGGCTAACGAGCCAGCAAGGCGTTAGCACCAACTGTAATAAATTTCGAATATGAGAAAAAGCCCAATTATTACAATAATCGGACTGATGATTTTCAGCTTTAGCTTTGGACAGACAAATCCAAAATATGATTCAATTAAAGAAGAAGCAGTACCATTTATCAAAAATAAGGATTGGCTTAAAGCTGCACAAATATATTCTGAAGCATTTAAAACCGTTGGAAACACTGGCTTTCTTGTTGACAGACACAATCTGTCAATGTTACAAGAGAGGTATGACTTAGCACGTTTATGGGCAATGGCGAACCAACCAGATTCTGCATTTCGACAACTTTTCAAAGCGATTCAAAATATTTATATTTCTGACTTGAATTTTGTGAACTATCTGATGATCGATACATGTCTCATCTCGCTTCATAATGATAAAAGGTGGTCAGAATTTACCGAAAAATTAATGGCAATAAAAAAGAATCTTGATGAAGACATTATCTCACATCTTGATGTAATATATAATGAAGACCAAGACCAGAACATTCGTTTTCAAATAGAAGATATTGCAGCAAGGCATGGCTATGACTGTGATTCAGTAAGCGCTCTTTATAAAATAATGTTCGCAAAAGATTCTGTTCATTTGATATATGTAAAAAAAATATTGAATGAAAAAGGCTGGCTTGGACCCGACAAAATCGGAATTCAGGGAAATATTACTTTATGGCTGGTAATACAACATTCTGAATTGGCGGTACAGGAGAAATATTTACCAATGATGAGAGAAGCCGTTAATAATAGAAATGCATTTGCCCGTCATCTGGCACTTCTTGAAGACAGGGTTGCAATTCGTCAGGGGAAAAAACAAATTTATGGCAGTCAGCTGGGCTATGATTCTTTAACTGGTAATGTTTACCCGTTGCCACTTATTGATCCGGATAACGTAGATAAAAGAAGATCCGACGTTGGATTGGACAGTCTTCAGGAATATTTATCCGGTTATAATGCAACCTGGGATTTAGAAGCCTACAAAAAGAAACTTCCTGAATATGAAGCAAAACAGAAAAAATGAAACAGGCGCTAACATGACGCAAGTGACCATGCTGCAAGGGTTTCAAGTATTCGCTAAACCTGAGGGCTATGCGCGGTTTAAGACTGTACAATGCAGCACGGCACTTCCGCCCGACCGTAAGGCGGTATGTTTAAATAGATCAAACTGAAAACTATGAAAACTCCTTTTACAATTGATCAATTTCTGGAAGTATTTAAAAGTTATAATACTACGGTTTGGCCAATGCAGATCGTGTTATATCTCCTTGGTATTGGTGCAATAATGTTTATAATTAGAAAGAACAAATTCAGTGATAGAATCATCAATTCTATCCTTGTTTTCTTCTGGTTATGGATAGGGTGAATATGTCTCTTTTACTTCCGTTATCTCCCTTTGCAGTGATAACCTGGTGGGCAGTTGTTGTTCTGGGTGCCCTGCCGGGAGGACTTTTAATCTTCCTTTTTGAGCTCTGGGCTGTAAAAAGAGGGTTCCATTCATGGACAATTCTTGCAGGCAGTAACGGAGAGGTTATTACTCCTATATGGAGTAAACTCTGGTGGTGGTTCCTGATCAGTATTGTAATACTCTCTGCCGGACTGATTACTGGAGTTGTATTGGCAAAATAATTAATTGTGGTTTTATTGAGGAAGGTGTGTAAAATAAAAACTGCGGCTTGTATTTTGTACATATAAACACGAGAGCTACTAAATTTACAGGAAAAATAGTAAAACAGTGATATAAAATTACAGGAGCATAACATGGCGTATAAAACATAGGTATTTTAAATGGATATGTTAATATACGATCCCGCATCAGCTTTTGTGTCGGAAGATACGAATGAAACCCTCAATACCCAACGTTTCATAAACGTAACCGGTATGTGACATTTTAAAATGAAGAAAATATGAAACAAAAACTAAACAACATTTTGGCAATTTGTATTGGAATACTTCCATTTAATATCATTATGGTTTGGTATCGGTTAACGCATGCAGAAGGGTTTACAACCTTTGACATGTTAGTATATCCTTTAATATTTGGCGGGGGAATTCTATTGTTAATTCTTGCTTTAAATAAGTATTTATTAAAACAAAAGATTAGCGATTTTAACCCTGGAAAAGGGAAATGGTATTGGGATATCATTGTTGGATTAGGACTGACAGCTATTTACTTCATGCTAATGTTCATTGAACAAGCAACAATTACACGACTATTACCTCAGGGTAGACCACCCTCACAAGAAGTTATAAACCTGATGATTGGTCTTGCAAATAATCCATTACTTTTAGCAATATGGTTAGGTCCAGTTGTATGGATTGGCGTTGCTATTTTCGAAGAGGTACAGCGAATTTTCTTTATGAATTGCTTATGGCGATTATCAAAAAATAAATATTGGGAATTGTTTACGATCGTAATTGTTGCGGCTTTATGGGGATTTATGCATTTATATCAGGGACCTTTTGGAATTATTTCGGTCTCAATTCAAGGGTTGATAATGGGATTTTACTACTATAAATTCAGGAGAATTTGGCCACTGATTATTTCTCATGCTCTATATGATAGCATTCAAATCATAATGTTTGTACTTCAAGTTTCATGACAATGCGGAAACAAGAGGAAATAGATCTACTGAACATGATTCCGAAACTTAAATATTAAGCCTGCTAAGACCCGCACTGCGGCTGCCGGCCGGCCGTTGTGCGTCATTATAAAACAATAGACAGACAATCAAACCTGACAATGAAATGATATGGGAAAAATGAAAGCAATAATATGTACGAAATACGGACCCCCAGAAGTCCTGCAGGTCAAGGAAGTAGAAAAGCCTACCCCAAAGGATAATGAGGTGCTTATAAAAATATACGCAACAGCAGTAACAGCAAGCGACATCTTTATCCGAGGCTCTCAATTACCCATCCAATTTTTGATTCCGATGCGACTAATGTTGGGATTGACAAAGCCGAGAAAATCAATAATTGGCTTGGTGTTAGCAGGTGAGATTGAATCGATAGGAAAAAACATAAAGAGATTTAAAACAGGCGACCAAGTTTATGGAGTTACTGGATTTGGACTTGGCGCATATGCTGAATACAAATGCATGAAAGAAACAGATTCAATGCACGGATGTTTAGCAATAAAACCATCTAATATATCCTATGAAGAAGCGACCGTAGCTGCATATGGTGGACTCTTAGCATTTCAATATATGGAAAAAGGCAATATCCAACATGAACAAAATGTGCTGATTTACGGAGCCTCGGGAACATCAGGTACAATAGCAATACAATTAGCTAAATACTTGGGGGCAAAAGTTACAGGGGTATGCAGCACGACAAATTTAGAGTTGGTGAAATCTCTTGGAGCTGATGCCGTAATTGATTACACTAAAGAGGATACTTTAGCCCCAGGGGTTAAATATGATTTCATACTTGATGCTGTTGGTAAAATGAAGACTTCTAAATTGAAAGATGCGTGTATAAAAACTCTTGCACCAAATGGAAAATATGTATCGATTGATAATGGTAATTTATTGTTAGACTCAAAGCGTCTTGATTTAATCAAAGAGTTTGTTGAAGCTGGACGTATAAAACCAATTATTGACAAATGCTATTCATTTGAAGATATTGTTGAAGCTCACAGATATGTTGGGAAAGGACATAAAAAAGGCGGAGTAGTAATAAAGGTAAAATAAAAAAATTATTAAAGAAAGACACAACTAACAAATAAATGCCAGGAAATAATAAACATATAACTCATTTCTTTCTAATTCTGGTTTTTGCCACCTGTTCGTCCTTATCGACTTTCGCTCAAATCAAGACAATCCATGGAATCATCAAAGACGATAATTCATTGAAACCAATAAGTAATGTTAACATTAAAATTAACGGCACAAGTGAAGGAGTGTCTACCAATGAGGATGGAATCTTTTATCTAACATTAATAAAGATTCCGACCTCGTTAACAATTTCTTGTGTTGGTTATGAAAAGCTCTACTATGACATTGATAAAATTCCTAATAACCCACTTGAATTTATATTAAGGAAAAGCACATATACTCTCAATGAAGTTAACATAAAAGCAATTCGTTATAGTTTTGTTTTCAAGAGTATGAATTATTCGATTCTCGATTATGAGATATTGGATGACAATCTCCTTCTACTTGTTTTTCGTTGTCAGCTAAAAAATACTGAACTTATCCTGCTCACTAGGAATGGAGATACTATTTCTATCAATCCCTTGCCTGAACAGAAACCCAAGTGTTTTTACAGGGATTTCTTAGGACATGTTCACTATATTTCAACTAAAGGCAATGCTTTTCAATGCGTTTATAATGATATCTTAAAAAAACTGGAATTTCCATACAGGACCACTTATGACACATTACTTAGGCTTGTACAATCCTTATTATTTATAGCAGATGATCGATTATATTTCCAGGAATTTACTCTGGATGGTTTTGGGAAAAATATCGGATATTATGACAATCAATATCATATACAATATATCCGAACTTTCTCGGGGGAAACGATTCGAAAAAAATATTACCAGGATTATATGTTTAATGCCCGTTGGAATAATCAGCTTGAGGCAGCAAACGCACCAAATTCTGCTTTATATAGTGAAGACGACCGTAGGGCAGATAAACTATTCCATTTCAAGAAAATTAATGCCCCGGTGGTAAAGTTGGGAGAAGACGAAATGGCAATATTCAATTTTTCTGAAGGGTTTATTGAAGTGATGAATAAGGAAGGTAATGTACATCGTACTGTCCCTATAGTTTTCCAGAAGGAAAATAATGATAACTTGCTGGCGGGCTTGTTCAGTGTTTTTCTACCAATTGCAGACTGGGAATGGAGTGGTAAAATTTATATTGATGAGTATTACAGAGATGTTTATACTACTTTTAAAAAAAATGGGATGGTTCAGATCAGGAAAATTGATCTACAGACAGGAAAATTAATTACGAGTTTTGACATACCTTTCCCATTTCCCGAAAAAATTGAGATTTACAAAGGAGAAGCCTATTTCCTTAATAAAGATATCGGGGGAGATTTTGAGAAATGGAAACTGGTCAAGCTAAAGCTGTAAAATATTTTAGCTCGATGTTAAAAATCATAAAATATTTAAAACAACTGTTAACAAATTGCTAACTGCAACAAAACTAATGCAATGTTATGCTGCAAAGTTTTCACCATTGCTGCGTTTGGCGGGGCTTTAGGTGCCATTATCAAAAACTATCGAGCAACTAATTATTCTATAAAATTTATGAAATAGGAGGTCATTCGTGGATACTTTTAATTATGATTCTTATTGCGGAATATATTGTGGCGCCTGTGATATTGTAATGACCTATAAAACTGGTAAAAAACATAGACTTGCCTCTTTTTGGGATGAACGAACTGTTAAAATATTTCAGAAGAAAATTGGAATACAGTATGATGAAAATAAGCCATTTACCTATAAATGTAATGGTTGTAAAAGCAATATTCAGTTTGTGAATTGTTCTGTATGCCAAATTCGAAAATGTGCTATTGAGAAAAATGTTGAACATTGTATTGATTGTCCAAAATATCCATGCGATCAAATTTTAGGCTCAAAAACGTCAAGCTTCCTTTTACCCCATTTGAAGAGTAACCACGCTAATATGGAAAAAATTATTAAGGTTGGAATTGCTCAATGGTTATCGGATCAAGAAGAAAAATGGAAATGTCCGAGTTGTAAAACAAGTTATTCCTGGTATACAAGAAAATGTATGAACTGTGGTGCAAAACTTAAAGATCATAGTTTTAGATTTTCCATTTTACAGTCAATCATTTTGAAGATGGGAATTTATATGCTGATTGGTAAATAAAAATGATACTATTTTCAATATGTAAAAATGAAAGATAACGGCACCTAACAAGCCGTCAACCGCAACAAATCTATCGCAATGTTGCTTAGTAAAGGTTTCACCTTTGCTGCGTTTGGCGTTAGGCGTTAGGGTTTATGGTATTGCACATAGCACAGTAAATATCAAACAGGAATTAAAAAATGATAAAATTGCAAACCCGTCCTTTTAAACAGAATACTATGAAAATATTCAAATTGCTGGTAATTCTTTTTCTTTTCGCTCAAATGATATACGCTCAAAACGTCGATGATGTAATCATTGCAAAAAGAATCAGAATAAACTCGGCGGTTCTAGGTGAGGAACGAACAATTTTTGTTTCAACTCCATACGATTATGCTAGTTCAACTGACTCTTTTCCGGTATTGTATGTCTTGGATGGTTGTCCTGAGGTAATAAATTATACATCAGGACTGGTAAATAATCTATCCAGCTATGATTTATGTCCCGAAATGATAATTGTTGCTATTGAAAATACTCTCAGGATTCGGGATATGTCTCCAACAAAACCAAAGTATGATGACAAAGGTGTTGAAATAAAGTATAGTGGTGATGAAAAACTGGGTGAGGCAGATAAATTCCTCAGTTTTATTGAAACAGAGCTTTTTCCATTTATTGACAAAAACTATCGAACACTTCCTTACCGAATTTTTTCGGGTCATTCAGCAGGTGGAATGTGCGTAACACATGCATTCCTTTCACACTCGAATATGTTCAATGCTTACATTGCAATTAGCCCATCACTATATTGGGACTCAAATTTCTTAAACAGAACAGCTGTGGAAAAAATTGGGAGCATGAACCTTAAGTACCGGCAGTATTATTTCAGTATCGGGGGAAATGAAACTCCCTCCGATATTGGAGATGCACATACTTTTGCCCAAACCCTTAATCTAAAATCGCCCACAGAGCTGAAGTGGAAATTTGACTATATTGAGAATGAAGACCATGGGAGTCAGGCTACTATTGCTCTTTATAACGGTCTGAGATTTATATACGATGGTTGGAATTATGATTATGATAAAATGGTAGCAGGTGGATTAAGCTTTATCAATAGTTTTTACCAAAATCTTTCTGAAAGGTTTGGATACGAGATTCTACCTGATGGAGGTACTATGAATTCGATTGGGTGGGGAGTAAAACGTGTTGGCAGACATCAAGAGGCAATAAAAATACTCGAAGAGAATGTCCATAGACACCCTAAGTTTCCAGAGGCCTACAGCTACCTTGCAGAAGTATATTCATCTGCTGGTAATTATGAACTTGCGATTAAAAGTATTGAAAAAGCGATAGAACTAGCAACAGCCCAAGAGGATAAAAGTTTAGAGAGATATAAAATCATACTTGAAAAAACAATCAAAGCAAGTAAAAAATAAAACTAATCCTTTGGGATGTTTTTAACTGACAAATTTAAGCATGACCGACATTTAGTAAAATTCGAGTTTTTCGAATTACATAACAAGATAAAAAGAATATAATAAATGGCTGTTTACGTTCTAATTCATGGTGGAAACATTTCAACTGACACGTGGAACAGGCTTACAAAAAGAAATGATTATCCCTCCGGTGGTCATTTGGGCAACAAATATTGGGATGGAACAGTTGCTGCACTCAGAGCTCATCACCACCGTGTTTTTGCACCGGAACTCAAAGATGAAAACATTTGCAACCTAACAGGACATATAGAACAAATTAGCACGCTTATAAAAAAAAATGACCTCGGTCATATTATTCTTACTGGCCATAGTTACGGAGGGATGGTTATTACAGGTGTGGCAGATAAAATGGTTGACAGGATAGGAAGGCTTGTGTATGTGGATGCCGCCTTGCCGGATCCCGGACAATCCTTGTTTGACTTACTTTACCTCGGTCTATCTTCTGCCTCATGTGAAAAACCTTTTCTACCTGAAATGGCGGCCGCTTATATGGAAAAGCTGCAATTCGATCCGGAGAAACTTAAACCATTACCTAAAACCTATCTACGATGTACAAACAGCGAATTTAAGGATGTAACACGTCTGGCCGAACAAAAAATTACCTCGGAAAAACATGGCTGGACTTATGTTGAGTTACCATCGTCCCACGTACCGATGGCTGATATGCCAGATGCTTTCTACCAGCTGATGCTGGATCAGACAAGCTTATTGGACTGTTGAGCCATTTTTCAAATAGTTAAATTATGAGAAATATTATTATTTTCATTTTTCTTCTTGTGGGATTCCATTCTCAGGCCCAGTGGCAAACTATGACCAGTCCGACAAACAGGCAATTATGGTCAGTCTATTTTGTCAATGAAAGTTATGGATTTACAGTGGGTGATACGGGCACCATACTTAAGACGACCAACGGAGGAACAACATGGACAGTTCAGAGCAATGTCACAAATAACAGTCTTTACTCCGTTTTTTTTCTTACCAATGATACCGGATTTGTTGTTGGACATAACAGGATCCTTCGGACAACGAATGGTGGAACGAATTGGACGGAACAATATAATGGCAGTGGATTTGTGGCGTATTCTGTCTATTTTCCAAGTCATTCAACAGGGTATGTAGTCGGAACAAATGGTTTTGTTATTAAAACGATAGACAACGGAACTACCTGGAATACTCTGTATACCGGATATGGAAGGGATTTTTTCTCAATTCATTTTCCAACTATTGACACTGGTTATATTGTCGGGGCGTGCACACCTGCCCAAGGTGGTCAGCAAACATTGTTGAAAACAACCGATGGGGGAATTAACTGGTTTTCGGTAAATGATACAAGCACTCATTGGACTACTTTTTACTCGATCTTTTTCAATGATGTAGAGGAAGGTTATGCTGTCGGTGAGTACTCAAATGAAGGTGTCATATTTAAAACAATAAATGGAGGTGGCAGTTGGTCACACCAGTATATTCCTGAGATTCCTTATTTGCGATCAGTTTATTTTACGAGTCCTGAAGTTAGTTATATCGTTGGCAGCAATGATCAGATCTGGAAAACACATAATGGTATGGATTGGGTGAATCAATTTGAGGGTTATTGGATAGGGAGTTTAAATTCAGTTTATTTTGTAAATGACACAGTAGGGTATGCTGTCGGAATGGGTGGATTGATAATGAAAACAACTAACGGAGGTGCCGTAGGAATAAACGATGAATCATCCATTTTTACCAAAGGCTTTGTAATTGCGCCAAACCCTGTCGAAAATGCGATAACTGTTTCATGCAGACGGCAATGTAACGGAGAGATTGTCGAAATGGACGGTAAAATCGTAAAAATTTTTAAAATCAATAAGTCAGAACAAGAAATTGATGTTAGTGAGCTGCCTTCGGGTCTCTATATTATCCGACTCAATCAGGAAAAAGGCATCAGTTTTTCAAAGAAGTTTTTCATTGCGCACTAGAGAAAGTCGCTGCTAACGAGCCGGCAGTCAAGCGATACCGGGCATGTCGGTAAGAAAAGGTGTTTGAGATAGTGAACATGATTACGAAATTCAAATATAGAACCTAATAAATCCCGCACAACGGCTGCCGGAGAAAGGTTAGCTGCAAAAACAAAATATGCCAACCATAATACTTTTATAACAATCATATGAAACGATCAACTTCTATTATTACCATACTCTTTCAATTGTTAATCTTGCTAAATTCATGCAATAACAATCATAAGCAGCCACTTTGTGGCGATCCCATACCTTCAAGTGTGGAAATCTTTCTGGTGGATAATAATGACAGCTTATTAATTGGTAAGAAGTACAACCCGGATTCAATAAAGCTCACTGTAAATAATAAAATGGTCGATATTCATTGTACAAACGGAAGAATTTCTTTTGTGTACACGAACATGGAAGAGTATAATAATTTAAATTACATACTCTATTTATCAAAGACTGATGAAGACACTATCAGTCTTATTGTTAATCATCAATATATTGAGGATTGCGGTTATTATTATGGAATAACATCACTTTCTTACAATTCAAAACAAATTGAGCCACTAAATGGACTCGTTTACAAAATAGTCAAGAATTAAATTGTTTTTGCAGCTATCGAGCCGTTAGCCTTAATGTCTTCTAAACACTTTGCGAAATAGAGAAATAGCACAAAGTTTACAAAACTAATTAATTGAGCATCTGAAACGACTTTCAGTTTATCGAGAAAATAGGGTCATGAAACAATTGATTGTACTTTTAATAACCATGAAAAAAATAATAATATTATCATCATACTTTCTGCTTAGTATATCATCACTCGAAGCGCAAACACTGGGAAGCGGAACCGTTACCGATATTGATGGAAATGTTTATCATACTGTTGTAATTGGCAATTACGAATGGATGGCGGAAAACCTGAAAACCACCTCCTATAACAACAACACAAAAATACCCAACATTACCGAGAGCATTACCTGGACGGGATTAAGCAATGGTGCTTACTGCTGGTACAACAATGATGAAAGCAATGCGAAAACCTACGGAGCGCTTTACAACTGGTATGCTGTGAACACAGGCAAGCTTTGCCCCGATGGCTGGAGGGTGCCCAAAGACGAAGAGTGGAAGTTCCTGGAGGGTTACGTTGATACCCAATATGGCATTGGTGACCCGGTTTGGGATAAATCAGGGGGGCGGGGAAACGATGCCGGAAAACGGCTAAAAACGAATTCCGGTTGGAGCTCAGACGGAAATGGCAAGGATGACTTCGGCTTCTCAGCTCTTCCGGGTGGCGAGCGCTGCAGCAATGGTCGCTTCTTCATTTCGGGCAGGAGCGGCTTCTGGTGGACCAGTACCGAATACGATGAATCCGGTGCCTGGTACAGGAACATGATCTATAGCTTGGAGGATATGTTCCGCAACACTCACCCGAAATGGATGGGTTTCTCTGTCCGTTGTCTCAGGGATAAATGAGCGCCGTGAGAGCACAGCTACGAAGGGCGCACACCCTTTCAACTGGGTTCGTAACTGTTGCAATGATGATAGATTTTAAATTGAGTGTTTACAAACAAACAAACATTAAACAAACAATTGAAAA